>Ga0209324_10000005_pt1 | contig 143569 bp, 149 predicted proteins | sample Rifsed19ft3_FD_184015 | JGI IMG/M metagenome (GOLD analysis project Ga0209324, IMG submission 184015) | Soil microbial communities from Rifle, Colorado, USA - sediment 19ft 3 (version 2) | ecosystem: Environmental > Terrestrial > Deep subsurface > Rock core/Sediment | place: Rifle, Colorado...
CCCGCCAATAAATGCAGCCTTTAAAAGAGGTTTAGCGATTTTTAAAGCTTTCTTTGAGATCTTCACGATTTTGACATTTCCCTAACCACCTCCTCAACTAATCTTCGATTGGAGGGCTCATCCATGGTTTTTTGGGTTACCTTAGCAGTTGCGGCAATTACCAAACCCGCAAGGTCTTTTTTAACCTCGCTCATCATTTGCTGTTTTTCTAACTCTAACCTCTCTTCACCGCGTTTCATCGCCTCGTCAACGGTCGCTCTGGTATCAGCAAGCATTTTTTCCGAGAGCTCTTTGGACTCTTTTTTTACTTCTGAAATTAAGTTAGCTGCTTCAGACCGAGCTTTTTCTAAGATTTTCTCTTGCTCTTTTGCAGTTTCTACTAACCTCTTTTCAATATCCTCCGCTTCTTTTAGTGAACGAACAATTTTTACTTTCCGTTCCTCTAAAACTTTAAGGATTGGTTTGTAGAGAATTTTTTTCAACAGAAAGAGTAAAATCGTAAAATTAACGACTTGCGCAAGCAGTAAATAAGGATTAATTCCAAACTCTTCAATAATTTTCATGTTTCTTGAAATAATATCGGCCGAAATATAATTTCGGGTTCTTAAGACTTACTTTCAGCGCGATATAATTCGCATTCGTTCAATAACGAAACTAACCGATAAATGCCAGAACTAAAGCGTAAATAGCAATAGCTTCAGCAAAAGCCATGCCCAAAAGCATCGCGGGAACGATTTTACCTTGTGCTTCCGGGTTGCGGCCAATCGCTTCCATAGCTTTTGCACCAATTAAACCGATGGCTAAACCAGGCAAGGCACCACCGATAGCAACAATAAGACCACCTGTTACAGTAAATTCCATTTTGTTAACCAACACCCCCTTCCAAGTTAATGCGCTTCATGTCTCTCAGTTAAAATTGTCATGAAGACTAAAGTTAACATCATAAAAACCGCGGCTTGAACAAAGCCAACCAGCAGTTCTAACATCATAAAAGGTAAAGGCGCAATAAAAGCGAGTATTCCGGAGATGGTTACTAGAAGGGTCTCGCCGGCGAAGATATTACCAAAAAGCCGGAAAGAAAGCGAGACTATCTTGGTAAACTCGGCAACAACTTCGAGAATTCCAACAAACAAGTAAATTGGGTTTAAGCTGATGTAACGAGCTAAATAGTTAGTTAGCCCAAGAGAAGTGATTGAGAAATAATGGGTTACGCTAACAGAAATTAGTGCTAAAGCAAGGGTGAGGTTCAGATCCGCAGTAGCGGAGCGAAAGAGGGGGACTAAGACTTCTTTACCGTTGTGTTGTTCGAAGATTCCAACTGTGCCTATTCCAGGCAAAAGACCAACATAGTTAGCAGTGATAATTAAAACAAAAAATGTGGCCAAAATTGGAAAAAAGCGTTTAGTTCTTGGTCCGGCTAAAGATTCTACTGTGGAGTAAAGACCCTCAACAACTATTTCTGCAAAATTTTGTAAAGGGCCAGGAACTTTATTTATATTCCTTCCGGCAAAATAGGCAAAAATAATAATTACAGCCATGACTACCCAGGTAGTTAAAAGAGAGTTATTTATGATGAAAGGCCCAATTTGTGCAATTTTTTCAGCGGCAAGAGTAACTTCTTGTTCCATAGATAGTTATCAGATTTTTTCAACCCCAGAGAATTTAACGTAGTATAATTCAACTGGTATTTCAGGGAAAACAACGTTTAATAACTTTTCTGCTTTTTTTAATGACCGGCGGTGGTCTTCAAAAGAGTCGTCTTCTCCAAAAGCACCGCAGTCTTCGTGGTCCATGATAACAATTTTTTTGGGTTGGTGAAGGCGGTTGGAAATTTCAATAGCGTCAAAAAGATGGTGGATATTTTTTGAGGCTCCTGGAAAGGTAAGTAAATCATACTGATTAATCCATCCCTTGGCTTCCTTAAACTCTCGTGACTGGGTGACAAAACGATAGTCAATACAACGAATAACTAGAGCCTCGATACTCTCATCAGGACTTTTTTTCATAGCCAGTTACTATAACAGTTTTTAGCAAACCTGACAAGGATCCAAGAAATTGGTGAATTTGTTAGAATGTTGTCAGAATGATCCAACTGTCCAAACCTTTGAAACCTGTTGTTTTAGTTATCCTCGATGGGTGGGGAGTAGCGCCGGAAAGTGCTGGTAACGCCATAACTCTTGCCCATCTACCTTACTTTCACTCAATTAACGTTAGCTATCCACACACGGTCTTGGAAGCCTCAGGACCTTCAGTTGGTTTACCTTCAGGAGAAGCAGGGAATTCGGAAGTTGGTCACTTAAACATTGGTGCCGGGAAAATTGTCTATCAGGACTTACCGCGGATTAATAGCGCAATTGCTGATGGATCCTTTTTGAAAAACGAGACTTTTAAGAGGGCTTTTGATCACGTCAAGACTAATAAGTCTAACCTCCACTTGATGGGGTTAGTTGGAACCGGGAACGTTCACGCTAGCGTTGAACATCTCTACGCTCTACTTTGGGCAGCTAAAGAGGCTGGACTTCAAAACGTTTTCTTGCATTTGTTTACCGATGGTCGAGATTCTTCACCGACTTCTGGTTTGCAGCTTATTGCCCAAATTGAGTACAAAATCTCCACAATTGGGGTTGGAAAAATTGCCAGTGTGATGGGAAGGTATTGGGCGATGGACCGCGATCAGCGGTGGGAGAGAACAAAGAGAGCCTACGAAGCTTTAGTTAACGGCCAAGCTAGTCTGGCCACTAGCCCTCGGGTTCTGATACAAAGCTCGTATTCTAAAAAAGTTACTGACGAGTTTATTGAACCAACCTTAATTGCTGCCGAGGGTAAAACGATTACTACCGTTCGTAACGGCGACAGTCTAATCTTTTTCAACTTTCGTCCTGATCGAGCACGAGAGTTGACCAAAAGTTTGACTGAAAGTGATTTTCAGGGTTTTAGCCGTAAAATTGTCTTAAAAGACCTCTACTTTGTTTGTATGGCTGAGTATGATTCAGGCTCTTCACTACCAGTTGCTTTTCCGCACCAAAAGATTAACGAACCTCTTTCTCGAGTCATTTCTAATTATTCCCTGAAGCAGTTGCATATTGGAGAAACGGAGAAATACGCTCATGTAACCTACTTTTTTAACGGTGGTAGAGAAGAGCCATTTCTTTTGGAAGATCGTGTTCATATTTCCTCACCTAAAGTATCCACCTACGACCTTAAACCCCAAATGTCAGCTGGCGAAATTACTGATTACGTAAGTAACAAACTAAGAGGTAATGTTTACGAATTTTATGTTGTCAATTTTGCTAACGCTGATATGGTAGCTCACACTGGTTCAATTGAGGCAACCATCAAAGCAGTTGAGTTTTTGGATACTTGCTTGAGGGTTATTGGAAGAGAAGTTTTGCTTAAAAATGGTGCGATGATAGTTACTGCTGACCACGGTAATGCGGAGGCCATGTTAAACGCTCAAACTGGTGGGGTTGATACTGAGCACAGCACTAATAAAGTTCCTTTTATCGTGGTTGCTAATGAGTTTAATCATTCGTCAACTTTGCAGTTTCCCTCTGGGATTTTGGCAGACGTAGCCCCAACCGTTTTAAGTCTAATGGGGCTACCTAAAGGAGTCTCTATGTTTGGCCAGGATCTTTTGGAAGTTAAGGTTTTGAATAAAGCTCTCTTGGACTAGATTAGTAGACTACTAAGGTAATCTCACCTTTAACGCTGGGAGGTCTCGCCGCGAGTTCACTGACCTTATTATTAACCACTTCTTCATGTACTTTGGTCAACTCTCTTTGCAGAGAGATTTGGTGATCAGGGAAAAGAAAAGCCAACTCCTTTAAAGTTTTTGAGAGCCGGTGGCCAGATTCGTAAAAAATTAAACTCATAGGTAAAAGCCGCCTGATTTCAGCTAATCTTTTTAACAACGCCTCTCTTTTGCCGGTGGTTTTTGGTAAGAAACCGACAAAAAGGAACTTATCTGAGGGTAGGCCGGCGATTGACAGAGCCGCAACAGCTGCTGAAGGACCGGGAACAACTTTTATTTGAAGACCATTTTCTCTGGCGGCGCGAACTAATTTAAAACCAGGATCGGAAATTAAAGGTGTGCCCGCGTCACTAATTAAAGCAATATTTTGGCCCTGCTTTAATTTAGCGATAACTTCATCAATTCTTTGAACTTCATTGTGTTCGTGAAAAGACAGTAGTGGTTTGTTGATGCTGTAATGGTGAAGTAATTGCCCGCTATGGCGGGTGTCCTCACATAAAATTAGCTCAACTTCTTTAAGAACCTCAAGAGCCCGTAGAGTAATGTCCTTAATATTGCCAATTGGTGTTGCTACAACATATAAAGCCATAAAAACTATTATATCGCGCCGTAGGTAATTTCTGAGAAATTATAAGCAGACATATAATTAAGAAATTATGAAATTGATCTGACGCGCGATATGACCAATAAGAATTGATTATGATATCATACAATTATGGAACAAAAGAAGATCTTGGTTGTTGAGGATGACCAGTTTATCCGCGAGCTTTACGAGCGCCAACTCAAGTTATCCGGTTTTAGTGTGGAAGCTACTTTTAGCGGTAAGGTAGCTCTCGAGCTTATAGAAAAAAACTCCTACAACCTGCTTATGCTTGATCTTAACATTCCCGATGTGAGTGGTTTTCAGATCTTGGATCATTTGAAGGAAAAACCCAAAGAGGGGTTAGTGATACTAGTTTTAAGTAACTTAGGCGAAGAATCCTATATTAATAAGGCCCTTGAGAAGGGTGCTTCTGCTTACATTGTTAAAAGTACCTATACGCCGGAAAGAGTTGTTAAGGAAGTAAAATCTCTGCTTTCTTAAAGAAGAAGTGAAAGGATGGTGGCAACGCCAGCACCGGTCATTATCAGCGTAATTACCCAACCTAAGGTAGAAGTAAAAAGACTATTTACCCGGTTACCCATCACTTTCTTGTTGCTGCTGATGAGAACTATTAGGAAAAGAATTATCGGAGCAACCAGCGCGTTACCAATAGCTGAGTAAATCAAAGCTTTAAAAGCCGGAATTCCTAAGAAATTAATTAATAAACCAATTAGCATCGCAATAATAATTACTCCGTAAAAGGCATAGGCCCCTTTTAGTCGGTGGTAAAGGCCTTGGCGCCAACCTAAACTCTCGGAAAGCGCGTAAGAGGCCGATCCGGCTAGTACCGGCACTGCCAAAAGTCCGGTGCCGATAATTCCAACTGCGAAAAGTAAGAAAGTGAAATCCCCGGCAATTGGTTTTAGGGCGCTAGCGGCTTGATCAGCAGAGGTGATATTGAAAATTCCGCTCGCGTGTAGGGTTGCGCTGGCAGCGGCAATAATGAAGAACATAACTAAATTGGAAAGAAACATTCCTGACCAAACATCAATACGCATATTTTTGATTTCAGCTTCTGTAGTTTCCTCCTGCCGCAGCTTTATAGAAGTTTTACCTCCCAAAATCTCCTCCTCCACTTCCTGGGAAGTTTGCCAGAAGAATAAGTAGGGAGAGATAGTAGTACCCAAAACTGCCGCGATTAAAATAATTTGCTCTTTCGAGAAACTAATAGTTGGAACAAGCGTGTTTTTAAAGATTTCACCCCAATTCAAACTTAGGCTCAAAGCAGAGAAAACGTAGGCGAGTAAGATTAAAGCCAGCCACTTCAAGTACCTAGCGTATTTTTCATAAGTAGTGAAAATCTGCAAAATTAAACTCAAAAGAGTGAAACCAACTACTAGCAGACCGAAATTAAAAGAAGGGAAAACCAGTTGGGTTGCTTTGGCCATGGCCCCAATGTCCGCCCCGATGTTTAAGGTATTGGCTCCAAAAAGAAGGATGGTACAGGTATAAAGTACCCATTTGGGAAAATTAATCCTAATGTTAGCTGCTAAGCCTCTGCCGGTTACCAGGCCAATACGAGCGCACATTTCTTGCACGACAGCCATAAAAGGAAAAGTTAGGGGTGCTAGCCAAAGTAATTGAAAACCATACCTTGCACCAGCCTGGGAATAAGTGGCGATACCAGAGGGGTCATCGTCGGATGCTCCGGTAGTGAGGCCTGGGCCTAGCAGTTTCCAATAGGCGCGGGCTTTTTTAACCGACGGTTGGTTTGAGATTTTTTGGGAGATTTGTTTAGAAGTGTCGATTGCCTTTTCCACCGCAACTGCCGGTGCTTCGGCAACCTTTTCAATGACTTCTTCGGGCATTACTAATATTATAAGCTAAATTGGAAGCTATGGCAAGCTGAAGTGCGTAAGAAATAGTTTGCTAGTGAGGTTGACCTAATTATACTTACGGATAACCCCAGTCACGCGGCCTTGGATTTGGATATTGCCGCGCACAATAATTGGGTTCATGGAAGAGTTGGCTGGTTCCAGGCGGATGTGGTCTGTTTCTTTGAAATAACGTTTGAGCGTAGCAAAATTATCGTTGATAAGAGCCACAATAATTTCGCCGTTATTGGCAGTTTCTGTAGCCTCAACTAAGACAAAGTCCCCATCCAAAATAGCTGCTTCAATCATTGAATCGCCCTTGACTTGTAAAACATAGGTCCGCTTGTTACCAACCATATCTTCCGGAATAGTGAGAGTTTGGGTAGGGTCGTTAATTGCCTCAAGAGGGTGGCCGGCGGCAATTTTGCCAAAAATTGGTACTTCAACACCAGTCGGAACCCAACCCATAGCCTTTTGATCAACAATTTCTAGGCCCCGGCGAGCTCCTTCGGTTTTTTTTAAAATCCCTTTTTCGATTAAATTTTCGATATGCTCATGAACAGTGGCCGGAGAACGCAAACCAATGCCATCGCAAATTTCTGCTAGGGTTGGAGCGTAGCCTTTTTTCTGCATGTACTGAGAAATAAATTCTAACAAGTCGCGTTGGCGGCGGTAAACTACTGGTGGCATAAAGTTTTCCTTTTGGTGAATTTCTGGTTAAATTATTGCCTTTTTTCGGAGACTCTGTCAACTGGATCTTATAGACTCAGAAATGATCAGACTTTACAAAATGTTCTTTTTAATTATAATAATGATGGGTAGTTGGGTGAAGCCCCTTGCAGAGCGGACGTTGCGGTTGTCGTGACCGTATCTCTGGCTACTCCTCGTTGACACCCGGGTACGAGTCGGGCAAGTTAATGCGTCCATACGACTTGCCACCGTCGAGATGTCCCTATTAAGAGAGAGTGGGTAAACCGTAAGCAGGCCTGCGCGCTCCCTGCTTGCGAGAGACTGGCGGAGTGTGGTTCGGGACGCACAGGCGGCCCGGATCACGGTTGTTTGGCTACGAGTGGGCAACTGTTAAATCCTCCCCTAAAAAAGCAATACCTCAAGTGGTTTGATGCGGGTCCTACCACTTGAGTGAGCAAGGGCAGGAGAGAAACACAGCGTAAGTTGTGAATTGATGTGTTGGGGAACTCACATCCTCTCCTGCCATCTTTCCGACGCATCCGCAGTTAGAACTTTGTAACATCCAGTTACACTGCTCTGGCTGCGGATTTCTTTCTCCAAAACTTTGCAGAGCTAACCAGTGAGACAGAATCTACGATCGTAGAAATTGTCTCAGACTAACAATCCACTAGTCAGCAGATGACAGAGGGTAGCGCTTGGGTTAAAATACACTTTTCGATGGACAAGTTTGAACTAGCTTTCCCTTTCCAACCAACCGGAGATCAACCACAGGCGATTGAGAAGTTGGTACAAGGTTTAAAAAAAGGTGATAAACACCAAACATTGCTGGGCGCGACCGGTACTGGCAAAACTTTCACCGTGGCTAATGTTGTTTCACAAATTAATAAACCAACTCTGGTAATTGCCCACAACAAAACCCTAGCAGCCCAACTAGCCAGCGAATACCGAGAGTTTTTCCCCAAAAACGCAGTCGAGTATTTTGTTTCCTACTACGACTATTACCAGCCGGAAGCCTACGTCCCCCAAATTGATCTTTACATTGAAAAAGATGCAGCTATCAACGAAGAAATTGACCGCCTGCGTCTAGCAGCCACCAAAGCTCTCCTCACACGAGCCGACGTGCTGATTGTCGCCAGCGTTTCCTGTATTTATAACTTAGGATCACCCCTAGCTTTTCAGAGAAGTTTAGTTGAATTAAAAGTGGGAGAACACGTCCGTTTGCATGATCTTTTTAGGTCGTTAAATGAGATCCAATACGAACGAAATGATTTTGAGTTAAAGCGCTCCACCTTCCGGGTTAAAGGTGATATTTTTGAAATTTACCCAGCCTATGAAAATTTTGCTCTGCGGATTAGTTTGCTTGGTGACCAAATTGAGAAAATCGAGCAACTGAACCCGCGTTCGTTTGTAAAAGAAGGGCAACTTTCCGAAATCGACATTTATCCAGCCCGGCATTACGTCATGCCTGAGAAAAACCTTACTAGTCCTTTAGCAGAAATTCGTAAAGATCTAAAAGAGCGTCTAAAAAACTTAAAAGAGCAAAACAAATTGGTGGAAGCTCAAAGATTGGAGAGTAGAACTAACTATGATCTTGAGATGATTGAAAACTTAGGTTATTGCAACGGTATTGAAAACTACAGCCGTTATTTTGATGGCCGCAAGAGCGGTGAACCGCCTTACACCTTGCTAGATTATTTTCCCAAGGATTTCTTGCTGGTTATTGATGAAAGCCACATGACCCTGCCCCAACTGCGGGGTATGTGGCATGGAGAACGCGCTCGAAAGACTGTTCTTATTGATAACGGCTTTCGCTTGCCTTCGGCAGCCGATAACCGACCTTTAACTTTTGATGAATTTGCCCGCAAAGAGCGCCAAGTAATTTATACCAGCGCGACACCATCTGATTACGAGCTCTCAATCTCGGATTCTGTTGTGGAGCAAATTATTCGACCCACTGGGATTGTAGACCCAGAAGTTGAAGTTCGGGAAACTGAGGGGCAAATCCCAGATCTTATTAAGGAAATTAACAGTCGGGTTGAAAAAGGCGAGCGAGTATTGGTGACTACTTTGACTAAAAGGATGGCTGAAGATTTGACCGAGTTCTTGCGTGAGAGGCAAGTCAAAGTAATGTATATTCACCACGAAGTTGATACTTTAGAGAGGGTGGAAGTTTTGGCGGATTTGCGCAGGGGGGTTTACGATGTTTTAGTTGGGGTAAACCTTTTGCGTGAAGGACTTGATTTGCCGGAAGTAGCGTTAGTGGCCATTTTGGATGCGGACAAAGAGGGGTTTTTGCGCAGTAAAACCGCGCTTGTCCAAACTATCGGTAGAGCTGCCCGTCGAGTTGGTAGCAAGGTGATCATGTACGCCGACAATATTACAGGGTCAATGAAAGCAGCCATTGACGAAACTAACCGCCGCCGGCAAATTCAGGTTGAATATAACAACAAGCACGGCATCACCGCCCAATCAATTAACAAAACCATTCACGATATTTCGGAAAGACTCTCTGAAATTCAGCCCCAAGCTACGACTAGCCAGGAGCTGGATCTAACCCGCGTTCCTAAAACAGAACTACGTCGTTTAATCGGCGATTTGGAAAGGGAAATGAAGTTGGCTGCGGATACTTTGGATTTTGAACGAGCGGCCTTAATTCGCGATCAGATTTTGGAGCTGAAAGGCAGCGAAGTAAAAATTCCCAAAACAGTTACCAAAAAGTAAGCCACAAAGATATATGAATAATCATTCATATATTTCTTGAGAAAAAGAAAGAGCTCTCTTGCCGGTGCAAACAAGAGAGCTATTAGGGTCCTCGGGGCGACGTTGGACCCTGCGAAAGGAGGAACTGCGGTCCATTCTGACTGCTAGCACCATTAACACAGTCAGAATTAATTGTTTTTACGGCAAGGTTTTAAGATGGGTGAACCACCTGCCAAATGCCCTTTTATCCTTTCGGATCTTTCAGACCACCTATAAGTTATCTCCGGTCGAGACCTTCGAACCCTTTAAGGTTTACTTACTCGAGAGCAAGACAACGGCCCTTGCCGGATCTAAACGTCCTGACTAATGCCCAGCCAGTCCGTTTTCACCTTGTTTAGGGAGAGGCCCCAGTCTCGCTCGGGGTTTACGAGAACTGGACTAGACATCAGAGTCTAGGATCCGTCGGTCGGTCAACCTCTCCCTCGAAAAACAGACGGGCCTTGACTGCGAAAGGCCACACGTCTGTTAGTTTATCGTAGAGCGACCCAAGCGACCACGAGGGTGCGAGCCGCTCTAGATGTTAGCCCCTAGGCCCCGCCTCCTAGGAACGTAACCAAAGTTAGTGAGGGTATTAACCATAGCCAAGTTTTTTCAACTTACCCATGGAGGAAACCCTCAAACCCTACCAGTCTTGAAAACACATCCACTCTACTCCAATCAACAGGCAGATCTTATAACTTTTTCGACTGTAAGTCAATTCCGTGTTAACAGCTCCCTAGTCTTGCACAAACTTGCCAAAAGGGGTAAAATTTTACGGATCTAACTTGCCCAAAGGACAAAGCCGATGGTTGTAGATAAAATTGTCATACGAGGCGCTCGCGAGCATAATCTCAAAAACGTTGATTTGGAAATCCCTAAAAATTCTCTGGTGGTTTTAACCGGAATTTCCGGTAGCGGCAAAAGCTCCCTGGCTTTTGACACTATTTACGCTGAAGGCCAGCGCCGTTACGTTGAGAGTTTATCAGCTTACGCTCGCCAATTCTTAGGCTTAATGGAAAAGCCGGACGTTGACCAAATTGAGGGTTTGTCGCCAGCCATCTCCATTGACCAAAAAACCGCTTCCCGCAACCCCCGTTCTACTGTCGGAACGATCACGGAAATCTATGATTATATGAGGCTACTTTGGGCTAGAATTGGTGTACCGCACTGTCCGGTTGACGGACGGGAAATTAAAGCCCAAACATCTCAGGAAATTGTTGACCAAATCGAAAGCCTAAGTAAGAAGTTAGAAGTTAAAAGTAATAAGGAAAACGTTGTCTTGGTTTTGGCGCCAGTAGTCCGCGCCCGTAAGGGTATTTACGAAGATATCTTTCGTGATCTTCAAAAACAAGGTTTCGTGAGAGTACGTGTGGATGGGAACGTTTACGAAATTAGCGAAACACCCAAGCTCGACCGTTACAAGATTCATAATATTGAAGTAGTTATTGATCGTTTAGTTTCAGGGGTGGAAAGACAGCGTTTAACTGAATCAGTAGAAACTGCTTTGAGAGTAGGTGAAGGGCTTTTGATCGTCTCCCAAGAAGGTTTAGAGGACAGACTTTTTTCCGAAAACTTTGCCTGCCCGGAGCATGGTCTCTCCTTACCAGAAATTGAGCCAAGAACTTTTTCCTTCAATTCTCCCCAAGGAGCCTGTAGCGCTTGCAGTGGTTTAGGCACGAAGATGACGGTGGATCCTGATTTAGTTATCCCCAATAAACACCTCTCCATTAGCGAAGGAGCGGTCCACCCTTGGAGCAGAATGCTTTCTCACGACACTTGGTCAGCTCGGCGCTTGGAGGGACTGGCAGAACATCTAGGTTTTTCACTCTCCGATCCTATTTTTGAGCTACCCAGAGAGGTACTCTCGATTATTCTTTACGGAAGTGATCAAGAGATTTTCCGGGTCACTGGCCGTAACCGTTTTGGACGAACAATTTCTTTTGACACCACTTTCGAAGGGTTGGTACCTGAACTTTTACGCCGTTATAGAGAAAGTGAAAGTGACTGGGTAAAACGTGAAATTGAGAAATATATGCGAGAAGAAACTTGTGAGGTCTGTCGGGGAGCCCGTATTAAGGGGGAAGCCTTGTTCATTACCATCAACGGTAAGTCGATTGTCGATATTGCAGGTCTTGCCGTTGAAGACGCACTAGAGTGGTTTGAGAACCTAAGACTCACCAGTAAAGAAGAGCTCATTTCCAAGCAAGTTTTGAAAGAAATCAACTCTCGCTTGCGCTTTTTGGTTGACGTTGGTCTCAATTACCTGACACTTAACCGTAAATCTTCTAGCTTGGCGGGTGGGGAAGCCCAGAGGATAAGACTGGCTTCTCAAATCGGTTCCGGTTTATCCGGAGTTCTTTACGTTTTGGATGAACCGACGATTGGCTTGCATCCTAAAGACAACGACAAGTTAATCAAAACCTTACTTTCTTTGCGAGATTTAGGCAACACGGTTTTAGTGGTTGAGCATGATCGTGAGGTGATGCTCGCAGCTGACTATTTAGTAGATATTGGTCCAGGGGCAGGAGAACACGGTGGAAGGGTAATTGCAAGTGGTACTCCAAGCCAAATTATCAGAGACCCAAACTCTTTAACCGGACAATACTTGGCAGGAAAAAGACAAGTGGCTTTTGATATTGGGAAAAAATTTTCTCGTCAGGAAAACCGCCAGAAACTAATTATTAAAGGCGCCAGAGAGCACAATTTAAAGAATATTGATGTTGAAATACCTTTAGGAAAATTTGTCTGTGTTACTGGTGTTTCCGGTAGTGGAAAATCAACCCTGGTGGAGGATATTTTGAAAAAAGCCCTGTTTCAGAAGTTTTATTCTTCCAAAGAAAAGCCGGGTGAACACGAGGCAATTTTAGGAGTTGAAAATCTAGATAAAATTATTGATATTGATCAATCCCCAATCGGTCGTACTCCCCGTAGTAATCCAGCCACCTATACTGGTGCTTTTACGCATATCCGGGAAATTTTTGCTCTCACTCCAGAAGCCAAGCTTAGGGGTTACAGTGCCGGTAGGTTTTCCTTTAACGTTAAGGGCGGTAGATGTGAAACTTGTCAGGGCGACGGAGTGATAAAAATTGAAATGCAGTTTTTACCAGACGTTTATGTTACTTGTGAGACCTGCAACGGTAAGCGCTACAACCGAGAAGCTCTGGAAATTAACTATAAAGGCAAGAATATCGCCGAAATTTTGGAGATGACGGTTGAAGAGGCAAGCAGTTTTTTTGACAAAATCCCCACAATTGCCGCTAAAATAGACACCCTAAACCAAGTTGGCTTGGGTTACATGAAGCTTGGGCAGGCCGCGACGACCCTTTCTGGTGGGGAAGCCCAAAGAATAAAATTGTCAACTGAGCTTGCCAAACGCTCTTCTGGCAAAACTCTTTACATTCTTGATGAGCCCACCACTGGTTTACACTTTGCTGATATTGACAACCTTCTCTCCGTTCTCCACCGTTTGGTAGAGCTAGGAAATACGGTTTTAATTATCGAGCATAACCTAGACATTGTTAAGACAGCTGACTGGGTTATTGACTTGGGTCCGGGTGGGGGAAATCAAGGTGGGTATTTGATTGCCAGCGGAACCATTAATCAGGTCGCTTCTTCGAGGAAAAGTTCAACCGGACAGTACCTTTATCAAACGCTTTCAAGAAAACTCTTGAAATCCTAAACAAAGTTATATTATACTCCCATTGTTAGTTTAGGTTATAAACTCATATACACATGCAAAAACAAACTTTTCTTAAGAAGTTTAAGTTGAGCAGTGGCCAACTAAACGTTGCTCACGATGAAAACTTAAAAGATTTGAACACTAAAAATAATTTGCTTTTGCATCTTATGCATGAGCTAGCCAAAGCCAAGAGTAAAGAACGTCTCTTTTCACTTACCACCAACTACAGTTTGAAGATTTTTGGCGCCGAAGTCTGTGCTATCTATTTTCCCAATGAGACCAAAAGAAAACTAACTGCAGCTTACATTAGCAGTAGCGAGGCTGCTCAAAAAGGAATTGCCGAAATTAATTTAATAAGACAGCTGCCGCTTAATTCTGATTACCCACTCTCACGTTCCTTTCGTAAGAAGAAGGTTCTAACTGCCGCTAGCGAAATCCCTGTTTCTCTAAAAAAGGTAGGTATTAAAAGCGGCATCTTTTTCCCAGTTTTACTTAAAGAAGAGGCTTTAGGAGTTTTTGCTCTTTTTTCCAATCGACGAACTTCTTTTTCCAGTGAAGATATTAAGATTGGTGAGCTTATCGGCCTTCACCTTGGCCTAAAGATGCATAACCAAGATTTGCTCTCCTCAGTCAAGGTTCAAAATGAGACGTTAGAGTTGTTGCAAAACAGTGTTGGAGAAGGCTTGGCCTTGCACGGACCAGACGGGGTTATTTACTATGCAAATCGGGCGATCAGCCACTTTTTTGGTAATACTGCTAGTACTATTGGCCTAAGACGCGAAGAGTTAATTGGAAACTGGGATAAATATCATAAGTACAAAGCGACCCGTCTTTACGATATTGAGGAGATGAAAAAAACAGTTTACGAAGACAAAAAGCCTTTTCTAGGTGGTTTAATGATCATCCATTCCAATCCTCCGAAAGTTATTGAAGCTAACTACTACCCAGTTATTAAAGATGGAAATTTTGCTGGTATGGCAGCAGCTTACCGAGACGTTACTAAGGAAAGAAAGCAGGAACAGGACCTTGCGACTAACTTTAAGAGGATTCAAAAAGAAAGGGACCGTTGGAACGCGGTTTTTTCTAATGTTGATGAGGCAGTTTGTCTAATCGATAGGGAGTTTAAGATTACGCATATGAACTCAACTTGCGAGAACTTTAGTGGTATGGGCTTGAGACAAGTACTCGGGCAGAATTACTATAAAGTTTTCAAATGCCATACAGGCAACGGCCTGTACTACCCTGATTTTAACCCTTTAGAGAAAATTCTGATTACTAAAGAACCAATTCCATATGAAGAGTATCTACATACAAACGCAAGTTCGGAGGATGTTTGGGTTGGGGTTAGTGCTTCTCCGATTAAGGACGCCTCTAGTGAGATCCAGGAAATAGTTTTAGTTATTCGTGATATTAACTCAGTCAAGGAAATCGAGAAAGCTAAGAGTCAGTTTGTTTCCGTTGCTTCACATGAGCTTAGAACTCCACTGACAGTCATTAATGGCTACTTATCACTGTTAATTAACGGTGATTTGGGAGATTTTTCTGATAGTCAGTCCCGACAACAACTAAGAGAGGTTTTAAATAAAGTTTACAACGAAACTGAGCGTTTAACTGACCTGGTAAGTGATCTTTTAAACGTGTCGAGAATTGAGGAAAAGAGAGTCCAACTCAACCGAAAGGAATATCTTCTTAAAGAGGTGATTGATGAAGTCGTGGAAGAGTTAGGCTACGTTGCTTTTCAGAAAAAAGTTAACTTGCGTGTTGAGCGTACGAATAAGGAGGCAAAAACAACCGCTTTTTTTGATAAGAGCAAGATTTATGAAGTTTTGTTGAATTTGGTTGATAACTCGCTTAAATTTACCAACCCTGGTGGAGAGGTAGTGCTTACCTACTGGCAAGAGGACGAAAAGGTTTACGTGGCAGTTAAGGACAATGGGGTTGGAATACCCAAAAAACTTCAGTCAATAATTTTTGAGAAGTTTCAGCAAGTGCCGGGGAGTTATTTAAAAGAAAACCGCGGGACTGGTTTAGGGTTATTTATTGTTAAGTCGCTAGTGGAACTGCATAAGGGCCATTTAGAAGTTTGGTCAGAACCAGGCAAAGGTTCTAAGTTTACTTTTAGCTTGCCAAGGAAGTTTGCATGACAAACTTTTTCTTGCTAAAATCTGCTTTGAGCTTTAAGGGAAATTTATGTCAGACAAACTAACTGTTCTGCTTATCGAAGATGAAAAAGAAGTAGCCCAGCTTTACCGGCTAAAATTGACGTTGGACGGTTACTCAGTTGAAGTAGCCGAAGATGGAGAAAGTGGTTTGAAGAAAGCCTTGGAGATAAAACCCGAGCTTATTTTCCTGGATATAAAAATGCCCGGGATGGATGGTTTTGAAGTCTTGAAGCACTTGAGGGAGAGTGAAGTTACTAAGAAAACACCAATAGTGATCCTCTCCAATTTTGACGAGCAGGAGATGATCGAAAAAGGTTTGACACTAGGAGCTAACGAGTATCTGATTAAATCCCAGTTCAACCCTGCCGAGCTATCCGCTAAAGCTAAAACTTGGTTTAACGAAGACTAACCCGCTGGTAACACAAGAACCCTTAAATGGTTAAAATATTTTCTAAAAAACTGCTTGTTGTTCTTTTCCTTGCTACTTTTGTTTTTTCGCAAGTCCCCCTTAAAGTTTCCGCCAGCGCTCAGTTTTCGACTGGTTACGATATTAATTTTGTTTTTGCAGAGGCTGGTCAAGCACTGGTGACCCAAAGCATCACGCTCGAGAATCTAACCGATAACTTTTACGCTTCAGAATACAGTCTGACGATAAGTTCAGATCGGGTTACCAACGTTTCGGGCAGCGATGGCTTGGGCACTATTCCGATCATTACTAAAACCCAAAATAACTCAACTATTTTAGTAGCTACTCTGAACCAAAAAATAGTTGGTAAGGGAAAGTCAGTTAATTTTAAAATCTTCTACACCATTGATTCCCTGGCGGTCAAACGCGGTCGGATTTGGGAAGTCAACATTCCTCAGATTGTTACCAGTGAGAACGTTTCGGCTTATAAACTGACAGTGTCAGTCCCAAAGAATTTTGGTAAACTTGGCAAGATCGCCCCTCAACCTTCCCAAGTTGTTGATGAGACTACCAGAACTAACTACATCTTTAGTCAAGACTCTTTAGTGGACAGTGGTATTGGAGCAAGTTTCGGTGATTACCAACTTTTTAAGTTTACCCTTAAATACCGCTACAAAAACCCCAATTTAACAGTAGCTAAGGCAACTGTCGCCCTGCCCCCCGACACAGAGTATCAAGCCCTTTATTACAATTCCATTGACCCAAAGCCTCCAGAGATCGAGATGGACGAGAACGGAAATTACTTAGCCACTTACAAAGTTAGTGGCGGGAAGATTTTAGAGGTTATCGCTCAAGGCTATGCAAAGTTAGTTGATGCAGAGAAGCCGTTTCAAGTTCCTAAAATGTGGAGCGAAGAAGAGTTAAAAGCTTTTACCAAGAGCGATAAGTACATCGAAAGTGAAAATTCGCAAATTCAAAAGAAAGCCAAAGAACTTAAAAATGTCAGTGAGATTTATGATTTTGTAGTCTCCACCCTAAAATACGATTTCAGTCGGTTAGAAAACGATTCTTTAGGTAGACGAGGGGCCTTAACTGCTTTCAATAAACCCGAACAGTCAATTTGTACTGATTTTTCCGACCTTTTTGTTGCCTTGGCTCGTGCCAAAGGTATTCCAGCCCGTGGTCTGATTGGCTTTGCTTATACTGATAATTCTGACCTGAGGCCTACTAAAATTGAGGGTTTGGTGGATACTACTGTGCTGCATGCTTGGCCTGAGTATTATGACCGGCAGAGAGGTCATTGGGTGCAAGTTGACCCAACCTGGGGAGTAACTACCGGCGGTGTGGATTATTTTAACCGGTTAGACACTAACCATTTCGCCTTTGCTATTTATGGTACTTCGAGCCAGTTTCCCTATCCAGCTGGAGCCTACAAGCTTTCTGAAAATGAAGTGGACGATGTTAAAGTTGAAGTTGTTGATCAAACCTTTGAGATGGCACCAAATCCGGTTCTTGCACTAGAAACAGACAAAGTTATTTCCGGTTTTCCCTCTCTTACCAAATTAAGCTTGGAAAATGTTTCTGGAAGAGCTCTCTTTAAAACCAAAATAACAGTTACCGGAAGTAGTGCCTTAGGTTTGATTAATCCCAAAGTTATCGAAGTTGGAACACTCTTACCTTTTGCGAAGAACACTTACGATCTGAAATTGCGCAGCTCTTCTTTTTTGGACAACCGGCAGGAAATTCTGTTTGTTAACCTAACAGGAGTGAACCAAGACCAAGAGCTTAAAGTCAGTGTTCAGAAAGAAATAAACGTCAAACCTTTCTTTAGTTTGGAAATACCTCAACTGGTTCTTTTGGGAATTTTTATTCTAGTTGTTCTCTCTTGGGTACAGCCCCAAATGCTCCGGCTGCGGGCGGCTTTTCAAAAGCGGTAAAATATACCAAATGGAAAATGTAAAAAACTTACCTTCTTCACCAGGAGTTTACCTATTTAAAGGGAAAAAAGGGAAAGTTATCTACGTGGGTAAGGCAGTTAATCTAAAAGATCGAGTTGGAAGCTACTTTGCCAAAAACGTATTTTCAGCAAAAACCCGTCTCTTGGTGAGGGCAGCAGTTAGCCTTGATTACATTCGAGTAGACTCTGACATCGAGGCACTTCTACTAGAAGCAAACCTCATTAAGAAGCATCAGCCCTATTTCAACCATCAGTTGAAAGACGATAAGGATTATCTCTACATTATTATCACCAAGGAAGACTACCCTAGAGTAACCACTGGTCGTAAGCGTGATTTAGCGGGCGCTAAAGAGTATTTTGGCCCTTTTACTAGTGCCTCTGCCGCCAGAACCACTTTAAAGATTGCCCGCCGGATTTTTAGCTTTAGGACTGGCTGTCGGCCTAATTCGGCCCGTGCTTGTCTGGGTTTTCATTTAGGTCTTTGCCCTGGAGTTTGTGTTGGAGCTCTTACCAAAAAAGACTATCAGAAGATTTTAAGAAAATTAATTAAATTTCTCAGCGGCGATACAAGGGGTGTTGTGGACGAGTTAGAAAAAGAAATGAGGTTACAAGCAAAAAATCTAGAGTTTGAAGAAGCGACTAAAACTAAAACCAAAATCGAAGCTATCGCCCACATTACGAAGAGGGTTGAGGATGTTGAAAAGTATTTGGAAGGACCGGCAGTTTTGGAGAGTTTCTACGAAAGGCAATTGGCGAATCTTACGCAGGTTCTTAAACTTAAAGAAAAACCCTTAAGGATTGAGTGTTACGATATTTCCAATATTATGGGAACTAATGCGACTGGATCCATGGTAGTTTTGACTGGCGGTCAAATAAGTAAAGATGATTACCGACGCTTTAGAATTAAAACTCTTTCGACCAGTAATGATTTTGCCATGATGGCTGAGGTTTTAGGTCGCCGGTTCAAGAATGACTGGGAACACCCAAATTTAATTGTTGTGGACGGAGGTAAGGGACAACTGTCAGTAGCACTATCGGTTCTGAGGGACTTAGATTTAAAAATCCCGGTAGTTGGCTTAGCTAAAAAACTGGAGGAGATATATTTACCCAACGAAAAAAAACCACTCCGTTTGGAACGAAGCTCGCCAGCTTTGCAACTTCTTCAAAGAATTAGAGACGAGTCTCACCGCTTTGCCCTCCGCTACCACCGTTATTTAAGAAGCAAGCAACTTTTAAATTTAGTTGGTGGCTGATTGACCAAAGTGGTGGTTTTCGCTAAACTTTTAATGTGAAAAAACATGCCCGTTCCTTAGTTATTTCTTTAATTGCCTTTAGTCTAGTTGCTTATTATTATCCGGGTTTTAACTACAACGGTAACCTTACTATTTTGCTTTCTGCAGCAGCAGTCTTTTCGCTTTTGACCATCTTTGTTAAACCAGTCATTACGCTACTGTCCCTTCCCTTTAATTTGTTGACTTTCGGCATTTTTAGCTTTGTAATTAATTTAATTGTTCTCTATGGTGTCTCTACTTTAGTCACCGACTTTAAAATTGTCGGTTGGCACTTCTCCGGGTTCACTTACTCAGGTTTTATTGTTCCTGCTTGGGATTTGAGCCAACTTGTGTCTGCTCTAGTTGCCTCCTTTTTCATCGGCTTAATTTCCACTGTCCTCTTCTCGCTCTTCCGCTAGAAATACGTTTGCTTTCTTCTGGCTACTTGTGTTAATCTAGCTTCTTATATGCTTGAAAACGTTTTACTAGTTGCTCAAATCGTCGTTGCAATTTCTCTAGTTGCCTTTGTTCTTCTTCAGGCTAAAGGTAGTGGGGTGGGAGCTGCTTTTGGTGGAGAAACAGTTGTTTACCGCTCCAGACGAGGTGTGGAGAAGATGTTGCATTATGCAACAATTGTGAGCGCTGTCTTACTTGCCTTAATCTCGTTGGTAGCGGTGATTTTAAACAAATAAACCCTTAGCTTAAACTTGTGGTATGTTGCGTAAATTAAGATTCTACTACCTTCTAATTTTGGCTCTCTTGAAGAAGGAGTGGAAAAAAGTTTCCTTGAGCGTTCTGCTACTACTACTTGCAGTTTTTATCTTTTTTGCCTTTGCTCCCTTTCTACAGAGTCGGATAGCGCAAACAACTAACAAGCTAATTAAACCATTGTATAGTGAGGCGGTTGTTGGCAAGCCCAATACTTTTAACCCCCTTTTTAGCAAGACAGAAAGCGAAAAAGAAATTAACAGCTTAGTTTTCCGAGGGTTAATGAAAGTTTCTTCTCAAGGAGTCTTGGAAAGCGATCTGGCCAAAAGTTTCAGGGTGAAATCCTCAACTGAATACGAATTTACTCTTAAACAAGATGTCAAATGGCACGATGGTAAGCGCTTCACCGCCAGCGACGTAGTTTATACGGTGAAGATAGCCCAAAATCCGCTGTATGAATCGGAACTCTCCTCTAATTTTCGTGACGTCGAGGTCAACAAAGTTGACGATTACACTGTGGTCTTTCGTCTTAAGGAGCCTTTTGCACCGTTTTTAACCGCGACTACTGTCGGTATCATACCGTCCCATATCCCCCTAAACAAATACCGACCGGTTGGGACAGGAGAGTTTAGATTTATTAACGTGAAAGAAAGTGAAGTCACTCTGGAAGGAGCGAAAAATAAACTTAAGTTTAAGTTTTACCCTAGCTTCGAGGCAGCCTTAACTGCCCTGAAACTGGGTGAAGTGCACGGTTTAGCTAATTTTCCTTCTCAAAACAATGGTTTGGCTAATTGGGATAATTTTGAAATTGAGGAAAAAGTTTTACCTTTTAGATTAGTAACCGCCTTTTTTAACCTTAGGGACGAAATTTTTGCCGATAAGTTAGTGCGTCAGGCTTTCTCTTACGCGGTCCCCAAAGAGGAATTATTAAAAATAGGGAAAGGATCTAAAGGTAGGGTAGCGCTTAATTCCTTTTCACTCCTTGACACCCTTCAAAAAGAAGCCAAAGAAAAGTATCTTTTCAACCTCGAGAAAACTAACTCAAACCTTGACGTTGCCGGCTGGGTACTGGCCGGTGACGGGAAACGCTATAAAGAGGGTAAAAAGCTTGCCTTTTCCATTACTACAGTTGAGGATAGCGAGTTTGAACACACAGCTTTAAAGCTAAAAGAAGCTTGGGAGAAAGTTGGGGCAGAAGTAGCGGTCAATATAGTTGCCGGGCAAGAGCTGAAAAATCAAATTGTTCCCAACCGCAGTTTCAGCGTTTTACTCACCTCACAGCTTTTAAATCCAGATCCAGATCAATATGTTCTCTGGCACACAACTCAAACTACTGAGGCGAATGTTTCTGGCATCACTTCGCCAAAACTCGACAAGCTTTTGGAAGATGGTAGAAAGAACTTAGATGAAAAAGTTAGGAGAGAGAAGTACCAGGAGTTTGCCCGTCTTTTACTTGATGAAGCACCAGCGATCTTTTTGTACTACCCACGCTACGTTTGGGTACACTCCAATCGAATAACTCAAGTTGACTTAAAAAATTTCCTTGAACCCCAAGACCGTTTCGCCCAAGCTGATAGTTGGGTAATCAACAGACCTATCTGGTGATTAAGATAGTTTGTCTTCAGTTAAAGCATAACAAGTTTTACTGTTGTGGCGGCCATGGTGTGATAAATATCACCGCCTGAGAGTCTACCCAAAATGTAAATTAGGTATATATGACAAGAGGTTTACGAGCTAGTAACCGTTTAATTTTTTTGCTTTCGTTGGTCGGATTAATCATTTCAGGGTATTTACTGTACACTTACGTTAGTGGAACCCCAATTATTTGCGTAAATAGTGGTTGTGAGCAAGTCAGGGCAAGTGACTACGCGTACTTTTTAAACGTGCCTCTTCCGGCCTATGGTGGTTTGATGTATCTGGGAATTTTTGGTCTCAGTTTCTCGCGCACTATTTTTGACGAGAGGTTTTTCCGAAAAACCTCTAAGTTGATTTTTATCTTAACGGCTCTTGGTCTAGGTATTTCAGCCTACCTTACTTATTTGGAGGCCTTCAAGATCAAAGCTTATTGTACGTGGTGTGTTTCCTCGGCAGTGGTAGTGCTTTTTTTGTTCCTAATTTCAGTTTATGAAGTGGTGAGGTTAAAATGAAAATAAAAGGTGAAACAATCTTTTTTGTTGGTATTATCCTGTTTGTGTTAGCAGCTTTTGGTTTTCTGTTTTTCTTATCAAGAGGGAAGAATAGTGACGTTACAACTGAAGTTTTAGTTAGACAGAATAGCCAATTTGTTGGCCCGGAAGATGCTAAAGTAACTTTAGTTGAATTTGGCGATTTTCAATGTCCGGCCTGTTTGGCAGTTGAACCAACCTTACAGAAGTTGAGGGTTTCGTACCAGAGTAATGTTAAATTCGTCTTTCGTCATTTTCCACTCTCGAGCCACAAGAACGCCTTTGCTGCTTCCAAAGCCGCCGAAGCAGCCGGCGTACAGAGCAAGTTTTGGAAGTACCACGACCTACTTTACCAACACCAAGACCGCTGGGCACTGGCAGCGGATCCTTGGAAACAATTTGCAGAGTACGCTACCGAGCTTAATTTGGATCTAACGAGGTTTGAACAAGACTACCAAGGTACAGCTACTGATGATAAAGTTGAGACTGATAAAAAAGATGGTCTAAGCTTGGGGGTTCCCGGAACACCCACCTTTTATCTCAATGGTAGAAAAGTGACCGGCAATTACTCCCTTGATTTCTTTAAAAACCAGATTGAGGCTGAACTTGCAAATTATCAATAATAATGGCATCCTAATTTAAGTGAGACTAAATTATGACTGAACTGCTCGACGGATTTTTGGAAATTCCTTTCTGGAGCATGTTCGCTGATTTCCACGGACTGCTCTCGATGTTATCTCTGCTGCTTTTTGGGGGAGCGCTAACCCTTTATTTCTTGTCTTCAAAAACTAAAGAAGCCGTGGTTTGGTTGAGGACAACCCTTTTGGTACTTTTTCTTGATATTTTCTTGCTTGATATATTTGGACTTACAGTTTATATCCCTTACCGTGCCGAAGGCGGGGCTAAGTTTGACTTGTTAGCCTCAGAAACTACTGCCTGGCTGCATACAATTGTTTTCGAACACAAGGAATTTCTTGCTTTCGCGCCCTTAATTATGACCGCTGTTGCGTTTTTTGTTGTCGCTAGATTGGGGGAAAGTTTTATTGATGCGGGAAAGTATAAGTGGTTGCGTTTGGCAGTCTTGTTTTCGCTGCTTCTTTCTCTCGTTTTTGTTTTGACCGTCGCCGCTGAGGCAGTTTTAGTGACCAAAACAGCACCAGTAGGAGGTAGGTAATTATGGAAGATCAAAAAGTTCAACCACTAAATTCTGCTCTTTGGGCAGCCGCTCTCGCCCTAAACTTTTTTTGGGTTCTAAACATTCTTAAGGAAGCTTTCAGTTCGACAAAAAATTTCCTTAACTTTTACCCGTCAGTTGGACCACTTCTTGGCTTGTTTGTTTTCTCTGGGGTTGTTTTTCTTGCCTCTGTCTTGATTTTTTTAATAACTAAGCCAAAAAGTCAAAAGACTGCTTTTTGGGTTTACATAATCTCAGCAATTATTTTTTTCTTTATGGTTTTCCCTCCGATTTTTGAACCTCTGGTGGGTTTTTTAGCAGGCAAATAAACTTTAACGAAAAAGAAAAATGAACTTGCCCGAAGAACTCTCATCTCTGGTGAAAGGTTTAACCTTTGATAAAGAAGCGCTTAACCGCTATAGCCACGATGCTAGTATCTTTCAACTTACTCCACAAGTAGTTGTTTTTCCTCAAGACAGCTCTGAAGTTGGTAAATTAGTTAACTTTGTTTCTAAAAATAAGGATAGTTACCCAAGTTTATCCCTCACGGCGCGTAGTGGTGGAACAGACATGAGTGGGGGCGCGATTAACGATTCGATTACTATCGATTTTACAAAATATTTTAACCACCTTAGGGGCTTTGAGGATCGTTTGGTAACAACTGAGCCTGGGGTTTATTACCGTGATTTTGAACGTGAGGCTCTCAAATACAATTTGTTTTTACCCAGTTACCCAGCTTCAAAAGGCATTTGCGCTTTGGGAGGGATGATCGCCAACAACTCTGGTGGTGAAAAGACTCTTACTCATGGAAAAACCATTGATTATGTCAAGCAGTTGAAAGCGGTTTTAAGCGATGGGTATGAGTACAGCTTCCAGCCTATCTCAAGAAATGAGCTAGAGGCAAAAATGGGCCAAGGCGACTTTGAGGGTGGGATTTATCGTTCTGTCTACAAATTAATCGAGAGTAACTATGAGGCAATTAAGGCAGCTAAACCAAAGGTGAGCAAGAACTCGACTGCCTATAACCTTTGGGACGTTTGGGACAAAGAAAAATTTGACCTCACCAAACTGCTTGTGGGCTCGCAGGGTACTTTAGGCCTGATTACTGAAGCAAAAATAGATCTGCTGCGGACGAAAGAATTCTCTGGTCTGTTAGTAATCTATTTGGAGGAACTTGAGAAGTTACCGGAACTAATTGGCGCAGTTAGCCCAACTCAGCCGGAGAGTTTTGAAGCCTTTGACGACCATACCCTGAGATTAGCACTAAAGTTGATACCAAAATTTGCCGGAGTTCTGGGGTTAAAGGGAACAATCGATATGGGCGTTCATTTCTTACCGCAGTTGTTATCGTTTGCAACTCTCGGGATTCCAAAATTTACCTTGTTAGTCGAATACACTGGGGAAACTCAAAGTGAGGTTGATGAGAAATTAAGTAAACTCAAAGAGCAGATTTCCCATTTCAATATCAAGACAACTGTTGCCGATACCAAGAAAAAATCAGAAAAGTATTGGGTAATACGCCGTGAAAGCTTTAATCTCTTGAGAGAGAACATTAAAAACAAACATACCGCCCCTTTTATTGATGATTTTATCGTTAACCCCGGGCATTTACTAGAGTTTTTCCCGAAACTTACGGATATTCTGGACAAGCATAAACTTCTTTATACGATCGCTGGACACATGGGAGATGGGAACTTTCACATTATCCCGTTGATGGATCTTCGCCAGGATGAAGATAAGGCTAAAATTCCAGTTGTTGCTGAAGAAGTTTACGATCTGGTGTTAAGGTTTGGAGGGTCAATTTCGGCTGAGCACAACGACGGGCTCATCCGAGGGCCTTATTTAAAGAAAATGTATGGAGAGACGATGTTTGCAATCTTCAAAGAAGTAAAAACTATCTTTGACCCTAAAAACATTTTTAACCCCCACAAAAAGACTGATGCTAATCTAAATTATTCTCTAGCCCATATTAGGGACAAGTTTTGATACAAAAAACCAAAATCTTAATTTTAGGCGGTGGTTTTGGGGGCGTCAGATCAGCCCTTGAGCTTTCAAAGTCCCATTTACCAAATGTCGATGTTGCCTTAATTGACCAACACAAGTTTCATGAATTTCACGCTGACTTCTACGAGGTAGCGGCTGCCTTTTTGCCAGAAGGGGAAAGTAAGCCACAAACTGCTCTGCAGTTTGAAAATTTGGCGGGTTCTGTAATGGTACCTTTTGAGGAGATTTTTAAGGGTAAAAATGTTGAAGTTGTTGTTGATAAAGTTGACCATATTAATCTTAAAGATAGGTTTGTGATTTTGGAAAAGGGCGGAAAAAGAGACTTTGATATTCTGATCATCGCGTTGGGTAGCACGACTAATTATTTTGGGATGAAAAACCTTGAAGAGGTTGCCCTGCCTTTGAAAACCGTTGGGGATGCCCTTAACATTCGTAACAGCGTTGATGAGCTGTTTGTTCAAAAAAAGCCTAACAAGCCAATTAACGTGGTCGTGGGCGGAGGAGGATTTACTGGTGTTGAGGTTGCCGGAGAGTTAGTTAGGTATTTGAAAACCTTGGCTAAGCTGCATAACCACCCAATTGAACTAATTGACCTGAGCGTGATTGAAGCTTGTCCTACTCTTTTAAACGGGTCTAAACCTTGGTATCAGGCAGAAGCCTTAAGAAGGCTGCAGAAACTTGGTGTTAATGTCCACTTAGACAGCAAGATAACTCAATTAACAGACCATAAAATAAGGCTGGAAAACGGACAAGTTTATGATTTTGATCTCCTAATTTGGACAGCTGGTATAAGGGCAAACCCTCTAGTCGAAAGTCTTGAGGGAGTAAAGTTGGAAAAAGGAGCGTGTCTAGCAGTAAATCGTAGCTTGCAAGTTGTTGGCTTCGAAGGAGTTTTCGCAATTGGGGATAACAGTTTTTGTTACGATTATCAGCGCTCTTGTGTTGTTCCGCCCACAGCACAACTAGCTATTTCTCAGGGGAAATATATAGCACGGGCGATTAGAAGTATCTCGGGGGGTAAGAAGATTGATGAGTTCCAGCCCAAACTACCCAATTTCATAGTACCGATTGGCAAAGGGTTTGCTCTGGGTGAATTTCTGGGCTTGAGGTTTTCAGGAATGCCTGCCTGGTGGATGAAGCGGGTAGTAGCCTTAAAGTATTTTTTGTCGATTTTACCCTTTCTTACCGCCTTGAAACTTTGGTTTAAAGGGGTAAGATTTTTTGTAAGTTAAGCGTCCTTAGATCCTGAAGACCGCTTTTCTAATGCCAACAGCTGGGGAATTACCCGACCAAGTTGGTGAGCGGCCAGGGACTCGAACCCTGAACCGGATGCTTAAGAGGCATCTGCTCTACCGATTGAGCTAGCCGCCCACGAAACCAGAACATTTTAACATTTTAAGGCTGGAAGTTCAATAAAGCACGCGGTCGCAATCTTAAGCGATCGCGTATTTTTGCGACTAGAGCAAATTAAGTACAAATTTGTGGTTCCGGATGGTATAATTAGGAAAATCTCGGGCGCCCATAGCTCAGTGGATAGAGCAGGACGGTTCTAACGTCAAGGTCGGGGGTTCGAATCCCTCTGGGCGTACCACTTCATGAAACTTATTGATCTTTCAGTTGATTTAAATGAAAAAACCCCAATCTACCCTGGTGATCCAGTCACAAAGATTGCGCCATCTGCGGTTATGGAAACAGATGGCTACGAGGACCATTATGTTTCCGTAGGAACCCACGTTGGAACTCACGTTGATGCGCCTCGTCATATGCTTGCAGGTGGAAAGTCTTTAGATAAGTACCCAATTGAAAAATTTATTGGTAGGGGAGTGGTGATAAGTTGCGGTAAAGAGATAACTTTGGAGAAAGTTAAAGAAGAAGATATTCTGGAGGGTGATATTGTCCTTTTTAATACCGGTATGAGCAAAGAGTATTTCCAATCTTCTTATTACGATAACTACCCGGCGATTGGTACTGAAATTGCCGATTACCTAGTTAATAAGAAAATAAAAATGGTTGGGGTGGATATGTGCAGTGTGGATCATGAGCCTTTTGATATCCATAGGCTTCTTCTTAAGAACGACATTTTAATAATCGAGAATTTAACCAACCTCGATGTGCTGGTAGGTAAAAACTTTACAGTTTATGCACTACCCCTAAAACTCCAAATTGACGGTTCCCCAGCTCGAGTTTTCGCTCAAATCAATCAATAACCGCACCTTTCCATTTTTCCCAGGAAAGTTTTTCGTGACCCTCTTTAGGTATTAGGCCTAAGCCTTTGAAAGCGGCCCCTGTGTCCGTATCGTAAAGAAATGGCCAGATCACCATAACTTTATCTAAAGTTTCAATTTGACTCAAGAGAACGTCCAAAAACTGGCCTTGCTCGGTTTCTGTTGACTCCCAGCCGCTAGCAATATTAACGCTTGGCCAGCCGGTCTCAATAAAGGCAACTTTCTTGGCCGTGCGGGTTTTAATCTCAGAATAATAATCAGAAGGTATTTCGGCAGGATTTTTGTGAATTAAGTGCGGGTAAGTGGTAAAAGCAATAAAATCAGCCTCAATAAACTTTGAGAGTAGTGCCCAGTTGTGCTTGCTTGGATCGTTTTTTCCACCAAAAAGCCCACCTCTTAAGCCTTTTGTCTGTTCCAACTGAAAAGCAGTGAAAATCTTAGTGTTGAGTGAAACTTTCCTTACTTCTTTGGCGGTTTCATTAAAAAGGTTGACAAATTTTTCAAACTCAGCCGGGTGGTTTTCGTACATAATGTCCACCTCCACTCCCATGCCAAAAAAAGGCGGCTGATACTTTTTGGTAAACTCCACTGCGTAAGTTTTGTAGCTAGCCAAAGTACCTTCAGTTAGTAGACGGATTAATTTCTTCTCCCCTTGGTTGTAAAGCCCAACAATGATCACCGGAGTAAACTTGTACTGCTTTGAGTATTTGATGAAGGTATGGGGAAATTTTTTGGTATCTCCAAGCTCAAACCAATCGCCTGCCCAAGTTATGGCTGTACCAGCCTCTGTAGCAAGTTTAAAAAAGCCTGCAATATCGCTTGCTGCAAAACTTTTAGGAGAAAAACTAACCCCTTTGATAGGTTCTGTTATCTTTGTTTGAACTTGAGTTTTAACAGTGCTGTTGTTAGAGTAATCTGTTTTAGAGTTTCTACCGATGCTAAAAACTAAAATCAAAATTAAGCTAACGAGTAAAATTAAGAGGCCAGCAAAGAAGAGTAACTTAAAAAGTAATTTACGGGTAGGCTTCTGTGGCATTACTTAAAGTATCCGAAACTAACAGCTGACCTGTCAACTAAAGTTGATGGAGGAGCTTAAGGTTAAGCAGCGGCTACACGGGGTAAGCTACCATCAGTTTGTATTTTGGGGGCTCGTGCCGGGTAATCAACCAAAGCGGTTTTCAAAACATCACTCATATCTTCAGCAAAAACAAATTTCAAGTCCTTCCTGGTGTTGGCCGGAATTTCACTCAAATCTTTCTCGTTACGAGCTGGTAGAATTACAGTTTTTAACCCAGCTCGGTGTGCTGCTAAGACTTTTTCTTTAATTCCACCAATCTCCAAGATTTTACCTCGCAAAGTAATTTCTCCGGTCATGGCGACTTCTTTTCGGACCTCCATCTTAGTCATAGCACTCATTAAAGAGGTAGCCATAGCCGTACCAGCGCTGGGACCGTCTTTTGGTATGGCTCCAGCCGGTACATGAAGGTGGATATCGTATTTTTGGGCAAGATTTTCCTTGATCCCAAACTCAGCAAGCTTTGAGCGCACAAAGGAGAGAGCCGCTTGGGCTGATTCTTTCATAACGTCTCCTAAATGGCCAGTCAAAATTAAATTACCTTTGCCAGGCATGAGGGTAGTTTCGATATTAAGGACCTCACCGCCAGCTTCAGTCCAAGCCAGTCCAGTCGAAACCCCAACTTCGTCTATCTTACCTACTGTCCAGGGTTCAAACTTTTCCGGACCCAAATATTTACTAAGCTTTTTAGAAGTGATTATCTCTTTTTTAGTTTTGCTTTCGGCAATATCACGGGCTACTTTTCGACAAAGAGCGGAGAGCTCTCTTTCTAAATTGCGGACACCAGCCTCTCGGGTGTATTTGGTAATAACCTTTTTAAGAGCTTCATCTTTAATTTCAAAGGTGGCCTTTGATAAACCGTGATTTTCTAGCTGCTTGGGCAGGAGAAAGTTTTTGGCGATGTGGAATTTTTCCTCTTCGGTATAACCTGGAAATTCAATTACTTCCATACGATCCCTTAGGGCGGGTGGTATGGTTTCGAGCATGTTAGCAGTGGTAATAAAGACTACGTCAGAAAGATCAAAAGGAACTTCAAGATAATGATCGCTAAAGCCTTTATTTTGTTCTGGGTCCAGAGCTTCTAATAGTGCAGAAGATGGGTCACCTCGATAGTCAAAACCAAGCTTGTCAATCTCATCGAGCATAAAGACCGGGTTGTTAGTTTCGGCATCCTTTATACCTTGGATAATCCTCCCCGGCAGGGCACCAACGTAGGTACGGCGGTGACCGCGGATTTCCGCTTCATCCCGTATACCACCAAGAGAAACTTTGACAAACTTACGGTCCATGGCGCGGGCTATAGAGCGGCCGATCGAAGTTTTACCTACTCCCGGAGGACCGAAGAAACAAAGAATCGGCCCGCGTATTTTTCCGGTCAGTTTTTTTACTGCCAGATACTCAAGAATTCTTTCTTTGATTTTATAAAGGCCGTAGTGATCTTCGTTCAAAATTTTTTCTGCCTTTTTAACATCAATTTTGGTTTCGGAACGCTTGTTCCAGGGCAAATCAACCATTAGATCTAGATAGGTTCGGATGTAGGAAACTTCAGGAGAAAAAGGCGGGACTCTACGCAGTCGATCTAACTCTTTGAGAGCTTTAGTTTCAACTTCAGGGCTCATACTGCAAGCCCTAATCTTCTTTTCTAGTTCGGCAAATTCTTCCTTTTCCTCTTTCATCCCAAGCTCTTTCTCGATAGTTTTGAGTTGCTCTCTTAAGAAAACTTCTTTAGCACTCTTGCCAATTTCCTCAGCAGTTTGGTCCTGAATTTTACGAGCAGTGCCAAGAATTGAAATCTCGTTAGCAAGATACTGATCAACTATTTTTAGCCTCTTGCGTAAATTGTTTTCCTCCAAAAGGGACTGCCTCTCATTGGATTTGATATCTAAATTGGAAATAATGACGTCCAAAGTTTGCAAGGGGTTGGCAAAGTTGGCCATTGCTCCAAGGACATCAATTGGAGTTGGTTTTCCAAAAGAGATTAATTTCTTAAACTTTTCGATTGAAGGAGAGAGCAGTCGTGAAAGCTCCTCGACAGGGATTTCAACTTCTTCTATTTCGTCCACGGACACTTTGAAAAAAGGAGATTCTTGAACAAAAGTTTTAATTTTAGCTTTAATTTGGCCACTGACTAGAACGTTAATAATACCGTCTGGCAAACGTTGGATTTGAGTGACTTTCGAAATAGTTCCGACAGTGTAAAGCTCGTCAGGAGAAGGTTTATCAGTTTCCTTATTTTTTTGCATTGTTAAGAAAACTACTTTGTCGGTTCCTAAAGCTTCTTCCAAAGCAGCGACTGACTGTTCGCGTTTAATAGAGATAGGGATAGAGCTACCCGGGAAGACAACTACGTCCCGGACTGCAATTAAAGGTAAAATTCTTTGATCCATAGAGAGTGAGATCGTAACCTAATTTAGCAAATCTGTCAAGAGACTGCTAACTTTCCGAACACTACATGGGGGGAAGTACGGGAGTTGAACCCGTAACATGCAGTTCCACAAACTGCCGCTCTACCATTGAGCTAACTTCCCCATAAGTGGCGTCCCCGGGGAGACAACACACGCATTCGCCAATTGGCGAAAGGCGCACTCCCAAATGGCGCGCCCAGAGGGATTCGAACCCCCGACCTCGTGGTCCGAAGCCACGTGCTCTATCCGCTGAGCCATGGGCGCACATTTAATGGAGCGGCGGACCGGATTTGAACCGGCGACCTTCTCCTTGGAAGGGAGACATTCTACCACTGAACTACCGCCGCACGTCTGCGTGCTTCGAAGACGATTATACCACTTTAGACTCCCAGCCTCAACAAATAACCCATAGACATTGACAAAAACCCATAGTAATGATATGATTCTGGCGATGAAAATTACGCTGTTTTACTTAGACAAAGCTATTTTTGACTATTTTATCCCCTCCTTTGGGGCAGGTTTACTGCTCTTTTTAATTGGTCTAGCGATTTTTATTAATACTAAAGGGGATTTAAGCAATGTAAAACAGGACGCACGCGGTAAAGTGTGGATCGTTCCGGTTCTAAACCAAAATAACCAAGACACCAATGCACGTGAAGATAGCTTAACAGTACAAGTTAAAGTAACACCGACTAACTAGCTTTAGTAATCGTCACATCAGAAAGCAATACTCCTTCAACTACTAAGCCTTTTGGACCCAGTTCAGTCTCAATTTGCTCTTTAATTCTTTTTTCGGCTTCATGGCGAGCTGCAGAATTGAGTTGTTGAAAAGTAAATGCGGAGATCGCAGTTCTGATACGACTACGAGCGACTGGCCTGATAATTTTGGAAACAAAGCCTTCGCCAATATTTTCCCACAGACTTACTACCTGGTCACGGTTAATGCGGATCAAAAGTGTACCTTGGACGGTGATGTTAATGTTATCGGTAGTGGTAGCAGTAATTGGATCGTCACCAAGAATTTCCCGATTTTCTTCAGCGTTAAAGCCAGTTCGTATACCGTACTCGAGAGTTTGGGCATTAAAGAGTTTGGCTTTTTGCAAAAAAGGAAGTTTAAAATGCAGCCCAGGGCCCCAAGTGTGTTTAAGAACGCCTCGCAAACGGTCGTAGACACAGGCAACTTGTCCGGGTGGAACATCTACAAAGAAGCCACCGGCCACCTCATCAACAAAAAAGCCCACCACCAGTTTATCAAACATTTTCTCTTGCACCCCTTCCCAAATCTACCATCATCCTAATTCCCATGCTGAAGGCAATTGAGGTAATTAAAAAAATCGCTTTGGTAGCTGGAAGAAGCATTAATAGTATAAAAGTAAAAATAGGCAAAAGCAAGGGATACCAGCGGCTACTAAAAGTTGCTTGAGGAATATTTTTTTTGTCTTCGTATTCCCAAAGTTGCTCTAGAAACAAGATTCCAGCCGCTACTAAGCTGTAAATAAAACTTGGTCGGGAAATATCGATACCAAAAAAGACAGTATCAATTGAACCTGCTGGGTGGGCAACAAAGCTGTAGAGTTTGTCAAATCCCGAAGGGTGGATACCAACTTGAACAATTTGAAAAAGCACTGCTAAGAAGATTAGTTGCCCCACTAAAGTGTAGATTTCCGAAAGGGGATTAATACCATTGTCTTTTAACACTTGAGTTATTTTATTTCTCTTTTCCCGAGAACTAAAGTGGATATCGTCCTCAATTTGTCTGACTTGGAAACTCACTTTTTCTAAGCGGCTGTCGGTTTGGTAACCCTTGAGAGTGAGCGGTAGGAAGATTAGACGGACAAGAATCGCCAAAATGACAATCGCCCAACCCAAGTTAGGGCCAGGCGAGAAGTTGTAAAGGAGCACCACTAAGTTATAAATCGGTTGGTAGAGAGTATTGGTATAAAGGTTAAGAACAAGGTCAACCATGATACTTAAGTTTAATTCAACAAATTCCGATTTGCAAAAAGCGAAAACGATCTACAAATTCCGCTTGCTTGCTAGATAATTATTTGTTATATTCGCGCTAGCGAAAAGAGGACGAAGTGATCCTGTACTCGAGCCACGTTTGGGAAATCTAGAAAATGGCTAAAATACTTTTGATTGGTTCTGATGAGGCTGTTCGTGACATGTATTTTGATGTTCTCAACGTCAATGGGTTTGATGTTGTCGCCGAAAGTACCGCTAAAGATGGTCTTGACAGGCTTTCAGATGAATTTTTCCCAGCCTGTATTGTTTTTCTGCCGCGTGAGGAAACCTTATGGTTTCTCATTAAACTAAGAGGAGCTCACAGCATTAAAGTCTCAACAATACCAGTATTGGCTGTTGTCGATGAGGCCAGCGAAAATTTAAGTGAGTATATTGAAATGGGAGCAACTAAGGCGATAATTGGGTTTCCAGCTTCTGGAGACAAGTTGGTGACCGAATTAAAATCAATTCTTAACATCCCCAGGATGGGTCCAAGTTTAGCTGGCTAAAAATGTCCAATCAGACCCGAGCGAGAAGTTTTCAAGTGGCAATATCGGGTTTTTTCCACGCCCTAACTACCCAAGCTAATTTTCAACTGCAAGTGGTTATTGGTGTTCTGGTAATACTTTCAGCTTGGGTTTTAAATTTTACCCGTTTTGAATGGCTAATTTTAATTATCACTATTGGTTTGGTCCTCACTGCTGAACTGCTTAACACTGTAATTGAAGTCGTTATTGATTTGGCAGTTAAAGAAGAGCTTCTACCAGAGGCCAAAATTGCCAAAGACGTTGCCGCTGCTGCGGTCCTTTTAATAAGTATTTTTTCACTGGCAGTTGGCTTAATACTTTTTCTTCCCCACCTTGTGTAGAAAAGAAGAGCACCCACAACCTTAAATTTTCAAATCCCTTTTTTCAAAGGCAATTAAACTCAGAATCAAAAATACAAAAGCGATACCTCCCAAGATTAAAACGTGGTCAATCTTTAAACCAACTTCAAGAGGATTTTCGCCGATATAGTGATAAAACGGAGAAAACTTTTGATAATCCTTGAGAAAATCAACTAGAGGGGAGAGGGCATTAAGAAAGAAAGATCCGATTGCTAACGCGGCAGTAATTCCCAGGCTAACACCACGGTTGCCGGTGAGTGCTCCTAGAAACAGGGCTATTGAGCCGAAAGCAATGGCCAATAAGTCAACGCTAAGCACCATCGCAACAATTTTTTGCGTCTCAAGACCCATATCGGCAAGAGCAGAGCCAATTATAAGGGCAAGGCTAGCAACTGCGGTTAGAAGAGAGGCCAAAATAATCATGGCAATAAATTTTTCCTTAACCACTTGAGAGCGTTCAATTGGGTTGGTCAGGAGAAGATCAAGAGTACCTTTTTCTTCTTCTCCAGCAATTGCACCTGATCCAAAACCAGTTGTAAAAATTATTAGTAGCAGGGGCATCATGAAAACAAAGAGCTCGCTGGTAATATAACCAACTGGAGTTGTATAGCTACTAACATCGCCGACAAAGGCTTTGATAGCATCAGGTAGGTTTTCTAAATAGGCGTTTAAGGCGGCCGAACTTTCTTGAATACTTGGATAGATCAGAATATAAAGGGCCACTAAAACTACAATTCCTAAGCTCCAGAAAAATAGGGATTTTCTTTGAGTTTTTAGTTGGTGGAGAACAATGTTGCCCATTAAACTTTTTCCTCTTGTTTGTAAAAGGCTAAGAAAATTTCTTCCAGATTAGGTTCCGCACTAATCAGATTGACAACTTCATATTTAGCCAGTTGCTTAATGAAACTGTCTAAAGACCCGACAACAGTACAACGCAAAATGCTGTTCTGAATAGAAATATCTTTAACACCAGCAATTTTTTCAAAATCCTTGCTTTCAATTGGTTTAGCAAAGTGAACCTCAAGCGGTCTTAAGGCTCTTTTACGGAGGTTGGCGATGTCTTCAACGACAACTAACCTTCCCTCGCGGATAATCCCCACTCGATCACAAATTCTCTCCACCTCAGGCAAATTGTGGGAAGAAACAAAAAACGTGGTACCTTGATCGCAAACTTCATTAACTAACTTGTAAAATTCCTGCTGCATTAAAGGGTCCAAACCCATGGTTGGTTCATCAAGGATAAGAATTTTGGGTTTGTGCATAAAGGCGGTAATCAGACCAATTTTTTGTTTATTGCCGTGAGAGAGTTTGCGAATTTGGATCTTAAGATCAGCTTTTAATCTGCTTGCTAAGTTAAAAACGAAAGTCCAATCCACCCCTTTTCGGAAGCTAGCCATAAAGGCAAGGAAATCGTTTCCGGTCATACTGTCATAGAGATGCAACTCCCCAGGTAAGTAACCAATAAATTCTTTAATTTGAGTACTCTTTTGGTGAGAATCCAGACTGAAGATTTCCGCACTGCCGCTACTTGGATGCATAAAATCTAGTAATAATCTAGTTGTGGTAGTTTTCCCCGCTCCGTTGGGTCCGAGAAAACCAAAAACTTCCCCCTTGTAGACTTGGAAAGTAAGATCGATAACACCACGGTTCTTACCGTAGTATTTGGTTAGGTTTTTGGTCGAAATGGCAATTTCCACGAAAAGAGTTTAACACACAGCTTGCTTGGTGGCCAAGACTTACTCCCAACGGAAAGTTCTGGCAGCAACCAGGTAGGCGATGATACCCCAAACAGCCAGACCTACTAGTTGAGGTAGGATTTGGTCAGGAGAAACACCTTCAATAGTAACTTTGCGCACGGCCGTATTAAAGAAAGATAAAGGTAAGACGTTAGCAAGTGGTTGGATCCAGGTCGGTAGTGAATCAATCGGGAAAAAAGTCCCGCCAATCAAAAATTGTGGCAAAACAATCAGACTAGTTAGCGGAGCAACAGTATTTTCGTCGGTGGCGATACCCGCAATGATCAAACCAAAACCTAAAAAGGCAACCAGTCCAAGGGCTGTTAATGCAAAAACTTCCGTAAGTGTCAACCAACCATGGACAATTTGAAAATCGAAAGCAAGGACGCCTATTGCCAAAATTACTGCTGCTTGAGCCAAAGCTACGATCATTCTTGCCCCACCCTGTCCCAGCAGTATTGTTAAACCCTTGGTTGGAGTAGCAAAAATCCTCTTTAAAACTAAAGTTTTTTTCAAGAAAATTAGACCAAAAGCAGTCCCGTTAATGGCCGTACCCAGCAAGGCGAAACCAATTATTCCGGGTAGGGCGAAATCAATATAGCGAAAAGCCCGCCCGGAAATTTCCTCAACTTTTAGTTTAAGTGGTGGATCGATAATTCCTGACTGGGCAAGATTGAGTTTATCAACAATGCCGGAAACTAGGCTTTGGGCAGCAGCTGCTGTTTGAGGACTGGCGGCGGAGATAAATAGAGTTGGCACTGAAGTCTCTTCCTCTTGTAATAAAACTGCGGCAATAGAGCCTTGGGAAACTTTTTGACGCAGAGAGCTCTCGGTGCCAGGTTCTAACTTTACTGCTTTGATTTGCTTTAGAGCCTCATAGATTGGGCCCTGCTGCTCACTATCTGGTATTCCAATCGAGATAGTAAGCCCTCCGCCACCAATCAAACCAAAAACAGCGATAAAGGCAACGGGAAAAAGAAAACCAAAGGCAAAGGTAGCCCGGTTGCGCAGCATTGCCCGCAGAGAGAAATAGGCCATAGACCAAAACGGCCGCAGTTGGCTTGGGGCTTTTTGTTTAAGTATCACGGATTTCCTTTCCAGTTAAACTTAAAAACACATCTTCTAAAGTAGCTTTTTTGACTTCCTGGGCTCGTGTAAAACCAGTTTTCAAAAGATCTTCAATCAGCTCATGTGGAGTCCCAATCTTAATTATTTTACCCTGGTCCATAATAGCCAGACGGTCGCAAAGCTCTTCAGCTTCCTGCATATAGTGGGTTGTTAACAAAATAGTACGCCCATCTTTATGAATTTTTCTGATTTCTTCCCATAAATTGACCCGAGCTTGAGGATCTAGACCAGTAGTTGGTTCATCCAAAAAAATTATTTTTGGTTCGTGGATAAGAGTTGTCGCTAAAGAAAAACGCTGTTTTTGCCCACCGGAAAGTTTTTGCCAAAAATCTTTTTTCTTATCCTCTAAGTTAAAACGTCTTAGGACTGCGATTGGGTCAACCTCTACCTGATAGAAACCAGCAAACATCCTCAAGAGTTCGACTAAAGTCAGTTCCGGATAAAAGCCAGAAGCTTGTAGTTGGACACCGATACGGCTTTTGATATCCCACGAGTGATGTTGGACGTCAAGCCCGTCCACAGTAACTTCGCCACTTGTTGCTGGCCTCAGGGTTTCCATTATCTCCAAGGTAGTAGTCTTACCAGCCCCGTTGGGTCCTAAAAGCCCAAAAATTTCTCCTTCATATACTTCAAAGGAAATATTATCAACCGCAGTAGTCTTATCGTAAATTTTAGTGAGATTTCTAACAGTAATGATTGGTTTTTTATCAGCCATGAAGAAAGATATTAACAAAGACCGGAGAATAAAAAAAGAGGAAGTGCTCGTATGTGAGAACACTTCCTCGAAGTTGATCTGTCTCCTAGTACTCGACTGCAGCTTGTTTGAAAGCGCGGTAGATCTCGGGTAGCATTGAATCCACGTCGCCGCAGACCGCGTAGCGATTGTAGTCTGGGTTGAAATGAACTCCAACCACACCGGTTCTTTCGATCATGGTGTAGTTGAAGTGCTCGGCGTCTCTCATCTCCTCACCGAAAGCCCGCTTTGGAACTTTCCAGAGAGTGAAAAAGCCTGCACCAGGCTGAACTGCTAGCTGCATGTCGCAGGAGACCTCCAAACACTCTATAAGTACCTTGAGTCTGTGTCGATAGGTTTCCCGGACACCCTTGATGCCCTCTGGATCGGTTTCCAGAGCGTGCAGTGCACCAGCGGCAGCGAAGGCCACAAAACCGCTGTCTATGTTGCCCTTGATTTTTTCGATGTCGGAGATGAGATCGCTTGATCCCACCATAGCCCCGACTCTCCAGCCAGTTCCGTTACCGATGATTTTCGATGCGGAGTAGGCCTCCGCCCAAGAAAGATTAGGAAACTTAATGGCGACATTGGCTAGACACTCACTCTCTGGATTGTAGTTCAAACCAAAGTAGGCCGCGTCGTTGAAGATCCTGATGCCTTTACTTTCGCAAAAGCTGCATACCCGCTCCCACCAACCCCGTGTGGCAATCTGACCACTGGGATTGTGAGGGTAGTTGGTCATGATTAGACGAACGCTCTGACCAACCTCACCGACAGTGAAAAGGAAACCGTTTCCTGGGTGCAACTTTGGTTCCTGCGGGATAATCAACTTAGCTCGACAGCGATCTGCCGGCGTTGGATAACCTGGGTTGGTTGTGGTGAGAACACTCCCCGAATGACCAACTAGTCCACAGGCTTCCGGTATCGCTCCCAGCATCGATTTGATGCCTGGGATAGATAGAAAATCCAACCCATTGGTCTCCACGACTTGTGAGTTGACGTGCCAGGCCACGAAGCGACGGGCAAAGTCCGGGACGCCGGGGCTGCCGTTGTCCTGATACTCATGCATGGACTCTTCGTCGCTCATTACAGCCTCTGACGCTGCTTCTCGTGCTTTTAGTAGCGCTGGACCCCGCGGTTGGCCGATGGAAAGGTTGAGGATTTTGACTCCGTTTTTTTCGGCTTCAGACCGGACCCGCTTGATCTCCTGGAAGAGGTTTACTCCACCTTGAGGAAGCCAAGGTTGCAGTGCCATTTTACTTGTCTCCTTTCTCTTTTTCTGGTAGTTCCAGACTGTAAGGTGTAAACCTTTGGGTCGCCAGGTAATCATCGTACTCCTGCCGACGACGTATTAGTTCTAAGGATCCGTCACGGCGAAGAAGCAGCTCCGCTGGCCAAAGCCGTCCGTTGTAGTTGAAACCCATGGCTTGTCCATGAGCACCGGTGTCGTGAATGACAAGTAAGTCACCTTCATCTACTTTGGGTAGGTAACGTTGTTTGGCAAACTTGTCGTTGTTTTCACAAAGTGAGCCAACGACGTCGACAGCTGTTTTTTTACCTTGCTTGACGTTGCCGCTTCTGTCTACCACGGTGATGTGGTGGTAGGCATCGTACATTGCGGGGCGCATCAGCGAGGACATGCAGGCGTCCACGCCAACGTACTCCCGGTACTTACTCATCAAGTTGATCGCTTGAGTAACCAAGACTCCGTGGGGTCCAGTTACGAGCCGACCGCACTCCATGAAAAGCCTTGGTACAGAAGCCCGTAAAACCTTAAAACTGTCGTAGAGCTTTTGTACCCCATAGGCTAGCTCCTGAAGACTGAAGGACCTGTCGTCTGGGCGGTATGGTACTCCGATACCGCCACCGATATTGATGAATTCCACGTTAATCCCAAGTTCTATCGAAAGGCGGTCAGCAAGGGCGAGCAACATTCGAACTGTTTCCACCATATACCGGTAGTTTCTTTCGTTAGAAACCACCATTGTGTGAAGACCGAAACGTTTTGCGCCTCGCTCCATTGCCAGACGGTAGGCTTCGATGATTTGGTCATCTCGGATGCCGTACTTAGCCTCTTCTGGTTTTCCGATGATCTCATTACCCTCACGGGTGGGACCTGGGTTGTAGCGGAAGCAGATGAGTTCGGGCATCACTGGGACTTTGGAGACGAAAGTGATGTCATCCAGATTGAGAATACAGCCGCCGTCCTTTGCCGCTTCTTCGTATTCCGTCGGAGAAGTGTTATTAGAAGTGAACATGATGTCATCCAGACCAGCACCTACTTCGCGCGCCATTCGTAGTTCTGGAATGGAGCTACAGTCAAAACCGAAACCCAACTCCCGGAAAAGGATTTCCATGATTCGAAGGTTCGGTAATGCTTTGACGGCGAAGTACTCGCGAAAACCGCCCGGTAAACCTCCGAACAGTCGGTTAAGGGTTTGGCCTGTCTCGACGATACCTTCCTCATCGTAGATATGAAACGGTGTTCCAAAAGTCTGCGCGATTTCCAGAAGGTGTGGGTAGAGCCGTTGCTCAAACATAGGTGACATTGGCATTTTCTTTCTCCTTTTATGTGTTTAATTGTTTAGGTGCTTTTTCTGACCGAGAGTTTACCTTTAATTGAAGCCAAAGTCAATCTTATGGGACATTTATTGTCCTGAGTCTTTCGGAGTATAATTAGCTCATGGAATTAAAAGTAAAATACACCGATGAAGAATTAAAAAAGGCGCTAAGGCGCAAGCAGGAATATTTAAATCAGCCGGATCACACCAGCAACAAAAAGCTTGACGATATTTTCCACCACAAAAACACTGGTCGTTACATTGGCGACTTGGTTTATGGTGCTAATGACGGCATTATCACCACTTTTGCAGTTGTTTCCGGTGCAACTGGGGCGTCCTTTTCTCCAGCGGTCATCGTTATTTTGGGTTTTGCTAACCTCTTGGCCGATGGCTTCTCCATGGCTTCCAGTAGTTTTCTCTCGATTCGTTCTAGTCTGGATTATCAAAGAGCCCAACGTCAGAAGGAGGAATGGGAAGTAGACAATTTAACCGAAATAGAGGTCCAGGAAGTGCGGGATATCTATTCCAGTATGGGTTTTAGCGGTGACGATCTAGATAAAGCAGTAAAAATGACAATTTCCGACCGCAAGCGGTGGGTTGACCTGATGATGGTTCATGAACTGGGTATTTTTGAAGAGACAGAGGATGTCCCTTGGAAACACGGGTTAGCAACTTTTGGCGCCTTTGCGTTAGCTGGTTTAGCACCGCTTATCCCCTTTATTATCCCGTTTTTTGCCGAAAATGCCTTGATTTTCTCGGCTTTCTTTGCCGCAGTTGCCCTTTTTACTACTGGTGCTCTCAGAACCCTTATTACGATTAAAAAGTGGTGGGTTGGTGGTCTAGAAATGCTTTTTGTCGGTACAGTTGCTGGGTTTGTTTCATTTGCGATCGGCCTCACCTTAAAAAATCTTTTTGGATTATAAACCAGCGCTTTCCCTAATCTTGAATAATTAGAAAGTTTGTCCCAAAATTATCTTAATGCTCTCTACCAACTACCCGGTTGTTATTCTTTGTTCTCTTACCGCCTTTTTCTTCGTTGCACTTTTGGCAATAATTTTGGTTGCTAACCCCAAAAATACCATCAGCCGTCTCTTTGCTCTTTACCTGCTTTCCTCATTTATTTGGGCAACTTTTAGTGCCTTTGAGGCTCTAGATGTTAATGCTTTTCAGGAGTTTATTTTCAATCGGATTGTTAACATTTTGGGAGTTTTCCCAGCTACTATTAGCTTTCTAATCTTTGGTCTAGCCTACTTAAAGAAATCTTACAAATTCTGGCTTATTTTCTCTCTGATCACCTATTTGCCCCTGTCTTACCTGATGTACACTGGAGGTTTTAGCATTGTGTATCAGGAACCGTTCGTTGGTGGTTTGCGCTACCACAGTCGAGTTGAAGCAGGTGAGTTGCTCTATTTGGCAATTGGTTGGGGAGCCTTGCTGCTTGGGATTTTGACCTTTTACCTAATTAGGGACCTTTTCACCAGCAGAGATAAAGTTCACTTGAAAAAAGTTCAACTGATGCTTCTGGCAATTTTTGTTAGTGGTGGTTTGGCGTTAGTTTTTAATGCTATTCCCTCTCTTTGGGTCTACCCAGTTGATATTATCGGCCAACTAGTAGCGGGGTCGGTTCTGACTTATGCCATTTTGCGTTTCGAACTTGTGGATGTCAGCACAAAACTGCGCAATGTTATTGTTGAAATTATTTTTAGCACCGCCCTAGCTACTTCCTTTCTTGCCTTGGTAGTGGGCGTGCAACTGATCTTTAAAGTTTCTCTACTTTGGCTAGGGGTTGTCTTAGCAATTTTTGTCACCTCCTTATCACAGCCCTTTAAAGAACGGTTGCTTAGGTTTATTGACATTACTTTTTACCGCACCCGTTATGATTATCGAGAAACCATCAATAATTTCGTTCATAGAGTTAGCGAAATTCTTGATCTTCAAACTCTTTGTCAATCAATCCGATCTACTACCAAGGAAACTTTTGGAGCAAAAGGTGTAGAACTCTTCGTTGGCCACGAAAATTCCTATTTGCAGAGCACAAGCTCGACTAAGCCAGCCTTTTTTGAAGAGAACTCTCCTCTTGTTACTTTACTCAGGGAAAGACCCGAAATCATTATTGAAGACCAGTTGAGAAACTACCCTCAAGTTGCTCTTGAAGTTGCTACTCTTAACCCAGAATTGATCGTTCCCTTAAAATCTGGAGAAAGCCTAGTAGGCATACTTTTTATTCAAGAAAGGCTTTCAGCAGACCCCTATTCAACCGAAGATAAAAGCTTACTGGTAACCCTAGCTTCCTCATCAGCTATCGCCCTAAAGAATTCTATTCTTTATCAGGAGGTAGTTGAAAAAAATCTAGATATTGAAAGACTTTTGGAGCGCGAGCGTGAGGTTAACGAAAGCAAAAACGAGTTCATCGCTATCGCCTCCCACTTTTTAAGAACTCCGCTAACGACCATCAAGGGTTATCTTTATCTTTTAATCAACGGGAAACTTGCTTCTCGTGAAGCTCGTAACTATCTTCTGCGTACCTTCAACGAGCAAAAGAAACTTGGAACCCTGGTTGAAGATATTATTAGTATCTCTTCGCTTGAGAAGGGTGAGTTAAAGTTAGCTAAGGAAAAGGTATCCCTTGGCGAGATTGTCAAACGTTTGCTAACCGACTACGACTCACTGGCTACAGAAAAGAGAATTGGTTTAACTGTAGAAATAAAAAAAGATGTGGTTATTTTAGCCGACCGGCAGAAATTGACACAAGCGGTCGCCAATTTAGTCGATAATGCGGTTAAGTTTACCAGTGTTGGCAGAGTTTCAGTTGTAGCAGACACCTCCGAAAACCAAGCAAGAGTTTGTGTCAGGGATACCGGCATTGGTATTGAAAGTTTTCAGATTAGAAAACTGTTTCAAAAATTCCACCGAGGTACCAGCCTTCATACCTATAACTACGTTGGTTCAGGCCTTGGTCTTTATATTGCCAAACTAATTGCGGATGCCCACGGGGGAAAAATTACTGTCTCTTCAAAACTTGGTACTGGCTCGACTTTCTGTCTGCTTCTACCTCTGGAAGCTAGAGGTTAATTTCCAAAACAATACTTTCGGTGCTAGAATGACTTTAAATGCTCGATGCTAATCTGCCTGCAGTAGTTATCGCTTCGATTACTGCGGTTCTCTTCCTTATTCTTTTAACTATTGTCTTCATCGCTAACCCGAGAAACAAGGTTAACCAAGCTTTTTCCTTGTACCTAATTTTTTCCTTAGGTTGGAGCGTTTTTACCGCTATTTCTGCTTGGGATGTGAACCCCCAACAAGAATATTTGGCCAACTACCTTTTGAATATTTTAGGTATTTTTCCGGCCGCAATCAGTTATTTCTTCTTTTGTCTTATTTTTCTTAAAAAACCTTTTAAATGGTGGCTTTTTTACGCGGTTGTCACTTATTTAATTGCTTCCTACCTAATGTTAAGCCATGTTTATAGCGTGGTTGATCAACCTTTCCTAGGTGGGTATGGCTTCCACGGTCGCCAGCAAGTTGGAAGCCTGCTTTATTTGATAGTTATTTGGGGTAGTTTGTTTATCGGAGCACTGCTTGTTTATTTAGGGAAAGAATTATTGACTAGTACTGACAAAGTGCACCTACAGAAAGTTAGGCTGCTTACTTTAGCGACTGTGATTGGTGCCGGAGCTGCAATTGTTTTTAATGCAATACCCCCACTTTGGGTCTTTCCGGTTGACATTTTAGGACAGCTAATCGCTGCTTCAATTCTAACCTACGCGATTTTACGTTTTGAGCTAGTTGATGTGACCACTAAATTTAGAAATATAATTGTGGAAACTATTTTCACCACACTTCTGGCAGCTGGCTTTCTGTTTACGCTGGTTGTTTTACAGCTCCTTTTTAGAACTGAGTTTATCCTTTGGATCGCCATTATTTTGGCAGTGTTCATTACCTCACTTTCTCAACCGTTAAAAGAAAGAGTCTTAAAGTTTGTTGATATTACTTTTTACCGCACCCGCTACGATTATCGGGAAACCATTAACAAGTTTGCTCAAAAAGTTGGTGAGATACTAAATTTAAATAATTTGGCTTTTTCTATCATCAAGACTGTTAAAGATACTTTTGGCGCTAGTGAGGTCAACCTCTTTCTTTTCCACAAAGGTTTTTATTACCCTTTCAACTTCCCTCAGGAAGGTGGTCTGCAGTTTTCGGAGACGAGCGGGTTTATTCGTTTTCTAAAGAATAGCAATCAGGTGGTTGCTAGAGATGAATTTAGCAGGCAGCTAGATCAGTTTCCTGAGGCTAGAAGCCAACCTTCTGAAATAATCATACCCTTGAGAAGCGGAACTGATTTAGTAGGCATTTTATTTGTTTACAAGAGAGTTTCCGGAGATTTCTACTCTCGTGAGGACAAAAACCTACTTTTTACACTAAGTCAAGCTTCAGCAATTGCTTTGAAAAACTCACTTCTTTATCAAGAGGTAGTCGAAAAAACTTCTGATATTGAAGGGCTTTTGGAGCGCGAGCGGGAAGTCAACGAGAGTAAAGACGAGTTTATTACTATCGCTTCTCATTATTTGAGAACACCACTAACTACTATTAAGGGTTACCTTTACCTCTTGATTAACGAAAAACTCCCACCTCAAGAGGCAAGCAAGTATCTATTGCGGGCCTTTAACGAACAGAAGAAACTCGCTTCTCTGGTCGAGGATGTTATCAGCATTTCCGCTCTAGAAAAAGGGGAACTAAAACTTTTTAGAGAAAAAACTTCTTTAAGTAATATAGTTAAGAAAGTTTTGGAAGATTTTGATTCTCTGGCAACTGAAAAAGGAGTTGGTTTGGAGGTTGATATCAAGAATGATATTGAGGTAGAGGTAGATTCGCAAAAAATTACCCAGGCGGTTTCTAATTTAGTTAGTAACGCGGTTAAATTTACTAGTGTTGGAAAAGTGACTATTTTCGCTGGAGTTGATGAAGGTCAGGCCAAGATTTGTGTAAAAGACACGGGTATTGGTATTGAAAGCAACCAAATAGAGCAGTTGTTTCAGAAGTTCCACCGTGGTACGGACACTAAAACTTACAATTATGAGGGCTCAGGTTTAGGTCTTTATATTGCCAAACTAATTGTTGATGCCCACCAAGGAAAAATTACTGTTAATTCAAAATTGGGACAGGGCTCTAGCTTTTGTATTTATCTACCGTTAAAAAAGAAGCCCTAAGGTAATCCCTCGGGCTTCTGTCTTCAGTTGCTTTTTGCTCTTTCAGCTTTTACTTCAGAGAAGCAGCTGTCGCAGTAAACGGGCCGGTCTAGCCTGGGCACGAAAGGAACCGTTGCCCCCTTGCCGCATTTGGCGCAGACGATCTCTGTTGTTCCTTCTTGACGACCCTGATCTCTTTCATGTCTTTTGCTGGCCCGGCATTTTGGACAACGTCTTGGCTCGTTTGCCAACCCCTTCTCAAGGTAAAAGTATTGCTCACCAGCCGTCCAAACGAACTCCTGCCCACAGTCCTTGCAGACCAGGTTTTTATCCTGCCCAGTTACCACTTGTCTCCCTCCTTGGGTTTGGTAGCCTGATTATATAACACTTAATTACAAAAAACCTAGACACAAAGGGCAAAAACTACTAAAATAGCCCAATTCGCACACTTTTAGATTAAAAAGGAGGGAGAAATGCACCGTCACGAGCACGTGAGCAGGGTGACGGGCAAGGCCCTCCTGCTAACCTTGCTTCCTTTGTCAGTCCAACTCGTCTTTTGGCTGGCCACAGGAAGTTTGTCGGTTCTTTCCGACACTTTACACGGTCTAGGACATGCTTTTTCGCTGTCATTGGTTCTCCTAGCTCAGAAGATTGCGCTTCAATCTCATAACAGAGAAGAGAGTTTTGAGCATGAATACCACCTGATTGAGGTTGGAGTGTCGGCTGCAAATGGGGTCCTTTTATTTGTGTTCTGCTCCTACTTACTAACGGAAGCTTTGGGTAGACTCGACAACCCACCGGCGATCTCAGCTAGTATTGTTTTTGCTGGGGTAGTCAGTCTTTTCTTCAACTTGGCAGTTTTGAGGACCTTACACACAGAGAGAGAACACTTCAACATCCGTGTGGAAGTAGCTCACGCGGTCTCGGACGCTGGTTCTTCCCTTGGGGTGATTCTAGCTGGAGTTTTAATTCACTTCACAGGAGAAGCAATCTTTGATCCGGTTGTCTCAATAGGAATTGCCTCAGTAATACTACTGTGGAGTCTTGTCCTGATTTTTCGGGCAGGACTGCATTATTTAAGAACTAGGAGAAAGACCATCAAGCACACTCTCTAAAAAGGGTGTGCTTTTCTTTGAATATTGGCTTGGGGACCTGGATAGAACCGTTTTGCTTCACAAATAGACCCATTTTGCTTCGCAAAAACGAACCAAACTTGGCTGCCGGACTAGGATTCGAACCTAGATAACGGGATCCAAATTCCCGTGTCCTACCATTAGACGATCCGGCAATAAAACATGTCCTGCCCGCCCTAGGCGGATTAGGCGCGTAGCGCCTGTCGATTAGACGACCCCCGAATAAAGGTGAGCAGAGTATATCATTTTAGGCTCGCAATCGCAATTTTTTGACTAGGCCTATATAATACAAACTAACAAAACAAGGAGAGGGTAATGAAAGCCTATCCGGTTCAGCAGAATGTCGAAGCGGCAGTTGATAAGTCGGTGGAAACCGCACTTGACTATTTGGAAGCGTGGAAAATTCGCCTGGAACGAGAGACCCCCGAACTGAAAGAGATGATGGGAAAGATCACAGCGGCACTTGAAGAAAAGTTTCCAGACACACAGTGGGGTTTGGAATTAGATACCAAATCCGAGGGGTGGTGTTTGGGCATAAAGGGTGATCTGACTGATGTTTACACCCTTGTTCAAGAACTCGTCCAGGGGTCGGGGATTTACGTTTACTTAACGCACCTGGAATGAAATGTCTAAAAGCGGTGGTTTCTCTATCACCGCTTTCCTTTTTCAGAGGCATTTTGGAGTCTTCGCAGGGCGACTATGTAAGCTGCTTCACGTAGAGTAACTTTCAGTTCATCCTGAATTTCAAAAACAGCTTCAGTAGCTATAATCATTTTTTCTTTCAATTTATCTTCAACCTCTTCGAGTGACCACTTTTCATTGTGTAGATTTTGATACCACTCGAAGTAACTCACTGCCACTCCGCCGGAATTAGCAAGAATATCAGGTATTACTAAAACCCCTTTGTCGGCGAGGATCTTATCTGCCTCGGCAGTTGTGGGCCCGTTAGCCATCTCCAAAACAATTTTAGCGTTGATTTTTGAAGCGTTTTCGCTGGTTATAACGTTTTCTAAGGCAGCAGGGATAATAATGTCCACTGGCAGCTCCAACAACTCCTGTGAAGTAATATCTTGCCCACCAACTTTACCTCTATTTTCAATGTCACATACTGAGCCAACGCAGTAAGAACCAGCTAAAAACCCTTTCTCTTCTTTAAAACGCTCAATATGTTCAATCTCACCCACACCATCTGGAATATGGATGCCTCCTTTTGAGTCAGCCAAGGCAACGATAGTTAAGCCTTGCTTTTGTAAAAACTTGGCTACATAGCGACCAACGTTACCAAAGCCTTGGATCGCTACTGTCAGTTTCTTAGGATCCAGGTTTAGCTTTTGGAGAGCTGAGAGCAGCGCAAGGCTCCCACCTAGTCCAGTAGCTTCTGTACGGCCCTCAGAGCCGCCTTTCTCAATTGGCTTGCCTGTTACTACCGCAGGCGTGGACTTACCAACTATCCTACTGTACTCATCCACAATCCAAGCCATAATTTTTGGGCTAGTGTTCACATCCGGAGCCGGAACATCTTTATAGGGGCCAATGTGTTTGGCAAGTTCTTGAGTGAAAAGTCTTGTCAAACGTTCAAGTTCAGCTTCGGAAAGTTTTTTTGGATCAAGGGCAATTCCACCTTTGGCACCTCCGAAAGGTACGTCAATAACCGCATTTTTAATGCTCATCCAAAAAGACAAGGCTTTTAATTCACCCTCAGAAACGTCCAAGTGGTAACGCAAACCACCTTTGTAAGGCCCGAGAAGGTTATTGTGCTGCAGTCGGTAACCTTGAAAGGTTTCAGTGCGGCCGTCATCCATCTTCAACGGCAGAGAAACTTGAATGTTGTTATCGTGGGTAAGTAAGCTCTTGAGTAAAGTAGGGTTCAGAGCGATTTTGGCTGCTGCGTCTTGAAGTTGTTTTTGGGCGGTTTCCCAAGGGTCTGTCACAGTTTTTCGATTGCCCCAGCGATTTTTAGGGCAACCCCTTTTTCCAGAGGTGAGGGAAGTATTTGATCTTTTGTCGGCTTGAGAACTAAAGAAGAAAGTGTCTCGGCAGCTACTAATTTCATCTCTTCAGTAATTTGCGCAGCACGTTTATTGAGAGCACCGCGGAAAACGCCGGGAAAGGCTAAAACATTATTGATCTGGTTGGGATAATCGCTTCTGCCGGTGGCCACAACTGCGGCGCCAGCTCCCAAAGCTTCTTTTGGAAGTATTTCTGGAGTAGGGTTGGAGAGAGCGAAAATAATCGGGTTTTTGGCCATTAGCTTTATTTCTTGTGGTGCCAGTTTTGCGTTGCCGGATAAGCCAATAAAGACATCCGCATTAGACACAGCGGCATTATATGAATAAACATTCATATATTTTTTACTTTTTAATATCTGCTTTTTATAAGGATTTAGATCAGTTCTTTTATCATTGATTGGCCCTTTCGAATCAAGCATGACGATTTTGGCGGATTTTAGGATTTTGGCAGTGGCGATACCGGCAGCACCGGCTCCGACAATGACAATTTTTACCTCCTTTAAGCTTTTACCGACAACTTTTAAAGCATTTTTCAAAGCGGCCAAAATTACTATTGCTGTACCGTGCTGATCATCATGGAAAACCGGAATGCCAATATCTCGCAGTTTTTCTTCGATTCCAAAACAGCGGGGTGCGCTAATATCTTCCAAATTTATGCCGGCAAATCCAGGGGAAATTGCTTTAACTACCGCAATAATTTCGTCTGGGTCCTGAGTATTGAGAACAATCGGGTAAGCATCAATATTAGCAAACTCTTTGAAAAGCAGAGCCTTACCCTCCATAACGGGCAAAGCGCCTTCCGGACCAATATTGCCCAATCCTAAAACCGCTGAGCCATCAGAAATTATGGCGACGGAATTACCTTTGATCGTATGATCGTAGGCAAGTTTTTTATTGCTCGCAACTAAAGTGGAAACAGAAGCAACTCCCGGAGTGTAGGCAGTTGATAAATCCTCACGTGTGCGAACTTTAACTTTGGAAACAACTTCAATTTTGCCATGTAGTTTTTTCGCCTGCTCAATCGCCCTTTCGCCAAAATCCATAGGTTCTAATATAGCACAGAAAGTGTTAAAATTTTGTTATGCAAACACCACCCAAACCAGCAAAATTAATTTTCTGCGTGTTAGTTATTGGCCTTTCAGCCTTAGTAGTTAATGAGTTATTGGATTATTTAATTTCTAAAGAATCATCAAGTCAAGTTGTCACTATTTCGCAACTAACTCATTATATAGAAGTTGGGCCGGAGATTCCTGAACAAACTACACAAGGATTACTCCTTTCTGGACAGACAATTACCTTGTCAGGTGGGACATTTACTAGACAGAAACATATTAATGGTAGGGCTAGTATAGCTACTGAAAACCAACAAAATATTTTAGGAACGGCACGAATAGTTCCAAACGATCACCAATTGATCCGCCAAGAAACCAAAAATTTAATAGCTAAAAGTCAGTCTTTAATCAGTGAGATATCAGATAGAAACAGTAACCCACAAACTTAGTCTATAACTTCTGGTCGGGGCGACACGGATCGAACGTGCGGCCTCACGCTCCCAAAGCGCGCGCTCTACCACTGAGCTACGCCCCGACGGTTCACTAAACTTAGTTAAATTGTACGAGGTTGAGAGTAGTTAGCTCTCTATTGGTCAGTGGCAGGACCAGTCCGAAGGACTAGCCTACAACTGAGCTACGCCCCGATAAATATGGTGCCGGGTCGCGGAATCGAACCACGCACGCCCTGCTCTTCAGGCAGGCGCTCTACCACTGAGCTAACCCGGCATTACCCTAATTATACGAAATTTGGTGGACGGTGCAGGATTCGAACCTGCGACCTCTTCGGTGTAAACGAAGCGCTCTAAAACCAACTGAGCTAACCGTCCAGATTTTCTAAAACAAGACGATCTGACTTTTGATCGAAGATCAAATGCATCTTATCCCAACTAAGCTAACCACCCTCAAAGTACTTTTCTATTGCTTTAAAGTACTCACCATCATCACCAAGTTCCTGATAATTGTTTTTATTAACCCAACGAAAATTGTTATGCTCCTCACTTAATTTCAGCTCACCAGACAAATACTTGCATTTATATCCAACCAAAAAGATTAACTTACCGATGTTTGGTCCTCGTCTCATCTTCCATTGCCAAGACTGAAAAAGTGTTCCAACCTCAATTTCTAAGCCTGTTTCTTCTCTAACCTCCCTTTTTAAAGAGGTACTAAAATCTTCTTCACCTTTTTGAATCTTACCTCCTGGAAGGTCTAATCCAAATTCATCTATAAGTACTAAAATTTCCCCATTTTTATCAATAAAGGCTTTTTGGCCTACAAAAAATTCTTGATCTTCCGTTCCCCTATTTTTGGCATACAATTTTAATGGTGCCGAGGACAGGAGTTGAACCTGCACGCTTTTTACAGCACTACCACCTCAAGGTAGCGGGTCTACCAGTTTCCCCACCTCGGCATTGTGCAATATTATATCTAACGAACGCAAAATTTTTAACCTCTTTCTCCCTAAACAAGGTAAATTATCTTGATAGTAAAGCATTTTAATAAGTTCGAGAGAGGCTCTTTTTGCAAAAATAAGTCTATACGTAGATCTCCCCATGAAATTAATATTCCCTTTCAATCCATAAAGTTTCTGGATTTTGCTACTAATCCATTCAAGATGTGCTTTACTTGCTGAAATAAATCCTAGATATAACAAGAAGCTGTTTTTCCATCTTCGATCCCAGTAGGAATATGTATAACCATCGCCGTCCAGACTTCCTCTAAGGAAGTCTGGAAAATAACTATCCGGTATTAAAAGAGTAGAAATAGATTTTGTTTTATTAGGCGTCAAACCGATACTTTCTAGGAACCTGTACAACCTAACATTTCCAAACTGGATAAAGTAATACTTCTTCTCTTTGTTATACGAACTACCCTTAAGACCAATTTTATTTTTCAAATTCAGAAGTTTTGCGAAGGTCTGAATTTGCTCCAAATCTTTGGAGGTAAGAATAATATGCCTCTTATCCTTAGATAAACTTCCATCTGTAGCTATTAAACCGACGACGTATGCTAATCGAGAAGTCCAAATCACATCTTAACCCTAACATACTCAAGTCTATAGCGTATACCAATATCTAGATCTGGCAGTTAACTATTTTCTTACACTGGTGCGGGTGAGAGGAGTTGAACCTCCACGACCTTGCGATCACTACGACCTGAACGTAGCGCGTCTACCGTTCCGCCACACCCGCGTGCAGACGATTATACCAGTTTTAAAGCTAAAATTCGACCTTAAAGTCTAAGTCGATAAAAGTTGAAGATAAGTTGACTACTTGAAATCTACTATAAGGCAGAGTAATATCGCACTCATATGGACCCAAGATACCAGAGAATTGCTGTTTATGTAGTTGTAATTGCTGTTCTAATTGGGATTGGCTTTCTGATTTATAGGTTTGTGCAGGGGCCAGATTCTACCAAGGTTAAAACTTTAGTTATTAATAAAGATGGTAAGTTTACTACTGATGAACTGAAAGTTGGTAACGACGAAGTCATTAAAGTTAAGAACGAGGACGACAAAAACCACACTGTCAAAAAAGAGCCTTCCAACGAAACTTTTGTCGAAGTTGATGCAAGCTCCACCTCAAGGGAACTCACTTTAACTGATAATTCCAGTACAACTTTGTATTTGGCTGATGACGAGAACGAGAAAACTGTGGCTGTAGTTGGTACTCCTGAAGAAGAGGAAGAACCAACTCCACCAACTGCAACCGAAGAACCTGGACAAGTTGCTGGGACTACTGATAATCTTCCTGACACCGGCCCAGAAGGAATTTACCTCTTCCCAGTTTTTGCCGCAGCCGGTTTTGCTTTAATCAAACTCTCCAATCGACTTTATAGGAAATAAGTTCGTTGAAGTTTGGTGGGCAAGGAGGGACTCGAACCCTCAAGGCCGTAAGGCCAACGGATTTTAAGTCCGTCGCGTATACCAATTCCGCCACTCGCCCAAAATTACCCAACGATTATACAAAATTTACGGGTTTAAGACAATCTAAAAATCTGTTAAGATTTTGAGTTATGGCTAGTTCAACCCCAAAACTTTTACTTAAACATTTAGTCTCACCTAATACCCTGCAAAAAGGCCCGTATCCGGAAAAACTAACGGAAAAACTGGCCACGCTTTTCAAAACTAAGGTTTTTGTGGTTAATTCCGGAAGAAGTGCGATTTTTTTGGCTCTTAAGGCTCTGGGGGTGGGTCAGAGCGACGAAGTACTGGTACAAGCCTATACCTGCAACGCGGTCCCAAATCCGGTCCTGTGGGTCGGTGCAACCCCGGTTTACGTTGATATTGAAGAAAAGATTTTAAATATGGATCCCAAGGATTTGGAGGCTAAAATTACCCTTCGCACTAAGGCAATTATTGTTCAACACACTTTCGGAAATCCTGCCAAGATTAAGGAAATTCTCAAAATTGCCGATAACCACAAACTAAAAGTCATTGAAGATTGTGCTCACTCCCTGGGAGCCAAAGTTGACGGGCGTCTTTTGGGTACTTTTGGCGACTTAGCTATCCTTTCCTTTGGTCGGGAAAAAGTTATCAGCTCTTTAACCGGTGGAGCCTTGCTAGTTAATAATGAAGCTTTAGTAGAGGCTGTTGAAGATGAGATAAAGTTTCTCAAACCCTTGCCTCTGGGTAATATCCTCAGGGAAATTAACAACTACTTTTCCTGGCGTCTGCTTTTTAGGAAACTTCTTTCCAAGGAGTGGGGCAGTTCCCTAGTGCGCTATTTATACCAATTTGACTTGGTTAACGTAGTTACTAGTCAAAAAGAGCTTTCCGGTCAGAATCCAGGCTGGTACCCAACCCTTTTACCCAATGTTTTCGCTCACGTTGCTTGCGAGGAACTCGACAACGTTGATAGTTATAACGTCCGCAGAGGGGAAGTTGCCCATATCTACCGTGAAAAAGTGAAGGAAAACTCCTTAAAACTTCTACCTGCTCACGAAGGTATTTACCTACGAGTAGTTGCTTTCCACCCCCAGGCTAAAAGGATTTTTGAAGAAGGCAGAGCCCAAAAAATACCCTTTGGTAACTGGTATAACAGCGTGATTTATCCGGAAAGTGTCCATCTTTCCAAATTCGGCTACCAATCCGGCTCTTGCCCAGTCGCTGAGAAATTAGCCGCCCAGACCATTAACCTACCTAATTTCCCGCGCATAACCGAAGCTGAAACTGACCGCGTAGTGGAATTTTTGCAGAAATTCAGCTAAAATAGCCTATAAAATTCAATAGAGGAGATCAAAGTGAGAGAGTGGCTGCGCAACAACTCCTTTCTGGTCTGGATAGTTGTTGTAGCTATCCTAATAGTAGGTGTCTCACAGCTTGTACTGGTCAAAAAAGAGCCTGTAACGACCACTGGCGAACCCTTAACCAACGTAGCGGCAAGACCTACCCCAACTCCAACACCAACCTACCGATTCGCTATTGGAGACATGGTTGCTGATGAGCATCAAACTCCTGACCAACCTTTTCGACTACCAGTTTGTCCGGAATGGGAGATCATTTCAGCAACCAAACTGGAAGACTGCCTTTACGAGACAAGGTCCTACGATGCCTATGTTGTAGAGGTAACTGGAACACCTACGGAATTTCCTATAGGTAAATTCTGGCCTGTCAAAGTTCTCCAAAGTAGCAGTGTTTATGGGGAAGGTGAAGCGACTTACACCCCGGAAGGTGGTTGGTTAGTCAAAGTCAACGACTTACTGATTCTGCCAAGACCTAATATCAAAGTCGGGGATCGCGGTTACCCAAACTACAACTTCCTGGCAAGAAAGTCACCAGCTGGAGAACCTCTTATCGGAAGCCAAGGAGATTACCTTTACGTCTTCACGGGAAGTAAAGTTGAGGTTGTTTCCGGGCTAACCTTTGCAGACAACCACTGGTGGTGTCAAGTTAAAGTCCTTAGTGCAGTAGGTGAGCCTTCCGAAGCGTCCTGGCTTTACCAACTTAGTCTACCACCGACTTGGATCTACTGCGAGTTAACTAAAGTCAATTAGACAAAGCAAGAGGTTTTGCACTTGATGCAAGGCCTCTTTTCTTTTGCAAAAAAAAAAGAAAAGGACACTTGGAGGGTAAGCGTGTCCTTTTCTTGTACCCTTTTTTTGCAACCTTAGTGGTGCTAGTTGACTAGCATTACCTCTGCCTCCACTTCGTTCAACTCAACCGGAAGCGGTAGAGGTACGGGTTCGGGAAGCGGGTGGATTATCCAGAAAGGCTGAAAGGTACCTTGCCAGTAACCTTTGAGACTAATTTGTCCGCAACCATAAGAGCCAATTTTGGCTTTCCCCAAAACCACTAAATCCAAGTCGGAACCATTACCACTGGCTGTTCCTCGACCGTGGTAAACAATATAGCTACCACGCTGGTGTTTCCAGTTAAAGCCGTTGATGTTGAGATTACCAAGATCTTCTTCTTTAACCGCTAGAGCGCCTCGAACAGAAATTTCGACCCCGCCGTTAAAGTTCTCATAGCGCACCCAACCCCGACCACCAACTTCCAGTTTGCCACAAGCCCCTAAGTGTAGTGGGTTACCTGGAGTCACGTTAATAATTCGGACCGATGGGTAGGGTATTGGCCGGATACTTAAGTTTGGGTTAGCTGCCAAAGCAGAAACTGGTAAGACGGCAGCGGCTCCAAATCCCGCAAGTCCAAGGACAATTTTACTAATCATTCTTACTTATCACCCCCTCGTAAAAAAGAACGTGGTAAGAACCTTTTTGTTACGGGTTGTAGAGCTCACAGGCTGCACACCCCCGAGGTGGACACCTATAGTTTTAGTTTGGTGAGGGTGTTGTAGAGTTTGGGTCAGGTACCTGTGGAATTTCCCCATCTTGAGGGTCTTTATCTGGGTCAGCCTCAAGAGTAATTTTTCGAATATCCAGTTTTATCGCTTCTAGATTGACAATGACGCTGGCGAGTTGTTCTTGACGTTCAGCTGGCAGGGTTGGTTCAATAGTTTTGAGTTGTTCTTGTTTTGCCTCAATGGCAGGCACAAAATTGGCTAAACTTTCCTTAATTTCAGTAACATCCTTACCTTCTCTCTGCAGCACTTCGATTTTTCTTTGCTGAGCTTCAACCTGAACTTTAATTTCCGCGACTGAACTTTCGACTTCAACTAAAGCTTTGTTGGTAGCTTGGTCATTTTCGACAACAATTTGTTTGAGCTCGGAAATTCGCGCGTCAACCAGCTGCTGACTAATAACAAACTGCCCTTCTTTGTTAGTAAGAAATAATCTTGCCCTCTCAAAAGCCCGTTTTATGGGGTAGAAGGGCTCTCCCGGCAAACTCTCAGCAGCCAGAACACCGCTTCCGACAGTTAAAAAGATAACCACAGCAAAGGTAAGTACCGCTTTTCTCCAAGAAAAAAGTACAAGATCTGATTGTTTTTCACCAACTAAAAGTTGTCGCGTTTGAGCCTGCCAACTGGGGTTGGGCTTCAAACTTTTAAATAAGCTTAATTTTTTCTCAATGTCGTTAAAATTTTCCATTTACTTTAGTAATTTCCTCAGCTTTGTTAAGGCTCGGTACTTTAAAATTCGCAAGGCTCCGGGGGCTTTACCCATAACTTGTGCAATTTCTTCAAAACTGTAGTCATCAACACTATGCAGTTCCACCACCTCACGTTCTTCATGTGAAAGTGCCCGTAGCGCTTGGTAAAGCGTTTGGGTGCTCTCTTTGCTCTCTAAATCTAATTCTTTATCGATAAATTCAATTTTGCTGGCTACCTCAAGACTTACTTTTTGTTTTTTCGTGCGGTAGTGATCAATTACGCTATTTCTGGCAATAGTGTAAATCCAGGCTAGAAAACTCGTATTTTTTCGATATTTTTCAATGTTCTCAAGAGCTTTTAGAAAAACCCCTTGGGTTAGGTCTTCGGCAGTTTCCCTGCTTTCTACTTTAAAAAAGATAAACCGATAAACTTTTTCTACAAGAGAGTCGTAAACCTTGCCAAAAGAGTTAATGTTCCCGTTTTTGGCTTGCTCGATTAATTGTTCCAGCGAGGCATCGGCCTCCCTTTTAAAGAAAAGCATAAAACTATCTTAACCTATAACTGCAAGTTACTACCTCACTTGAAACTGAAACTCCCTCCCTAAGCAAGAACCCGTTACTTATCCAAACGTAATTAGGTTTGTTTTGTTACGGAAAAAGGAAGTTAGTTGTGGTTCGAAGCTGAATTTGGTAAAATGTTAGCTCGCTCCGGGATCGTCTAGCGGTAGGACAGCGGGTTCTGGACCCGCCAACCTTGGTTCGAATCCAAGTCCCGGATCCAAGTTTATTGGGCTAATTTAAAGATTTTTCTCTAAATCTTCAACACTAATTTGGGTTTGTTTAAGAATTTTACCCAGCGTTCCAGTTGGTATTGGTTTAGGATGAACGGCAACTTGGGTCATACGACCATCCGCATGAACTAAGCGACGGTGGCTTCCCCTAGCCATTTTTTCTACAAAACCAAGCCTTTCCAAAGCCTTAATTAGCTCTAAAGGCCTGATATTTGTAGGTAATTTACTCATTAAAACACAAGTTAAACTTTTTGGGGGATGGAGGCTTGAGTGCTGGTAATAACTTGTTCCTTAATATTATCCGTGGGAACTTCTTTGCCTTCGTGGACTAACGCTTCTATAGCTAGCTCGATACCGTCGTGAATGCTTTTTAAGACTTCTTCGATTGAATCACCGTAGTCAGCAACGTCTAGAGTGGGGCAATAGGCGTTGTAAACTTTCTTGCCGTTTTGCATTTCTGGTTCAATAATTATTCTGTAGCTACCTACTTGTGTTTCCATATCAACAGCTTGATTATAGCATATGGTAATATACCATCTTGCGGGGTTCGTTTTTACAAAGTAAAACGTTCTATCAAAGTCCCCGAGCCAATTACTTTAATGACTACACAAGACCTCTTCAACTTAAGGCTTCCTAACCCAAGAACACCCCTAAACAGAAATATTTGTGACCTATAGCATTGACATTTATCCCCCTTTAGTTTATACTTGCTCAAGCAAAAAACTATAAGTTATACCTAGCTGGAGGGAGAGCTCAATGAAAAGGGTATTAACTTTTGTTCTCTGGAGTGTTGTGTTCGTGTTGGCGATGTCTTGCTCACAAAAGAAAAAGGACTCATCGCCAGTCACAGTTGCAACACCAACTGTTGAAGCAACGTCGATAGTAGGTTCAACAATGGCTAGCAGTTCTCTGGAAGAGACCAGTTGGAAACTGGTTTTCCAGGACGAGTTCAACGATAACAGACTTGACCAGAGCAAATGGAACACACAAGACCCTTGGGGAGATGAGCGTAATAACGAGCTTCAGGCTTACACCTCCGACAGACTCGTAGTTAGGGGCGGGTTCCTCAGTATTATCGCCGATCGTGGTAGTGCTATTTACGATGGAGAGTCCCGCAATTACGTTTCCGGAATTCTTACCACCTATCAGAAGTTCAGCCTAAAATACGGTCGGGTTGAAGTGCGGGTACGAGTTCCAAGGGGTGCAGGCCTGTGGCCAGCAGTCTGGTTACTAGCAGATTCTCTGAAATGGCCCCCAGAGATCGACGTCCTTGAAATTCTCGGACACGACCCTAAAACAGTGCACTTTGCCAACCACTGGGGTTCTGACTGGCGGCAACACCAAAGTCTTGGCGGAACGTTGGCCGGCGTGGATTTCTCGAGTGACTTCCATGTTGTCCAGATAGATTGGTCTCCGGGGTTAATAACCTGGTCAGTAGACGGAGAAGAGAGTTTCCATTCGACCAGCAATATCCCGGACCAACCAATGTTTCTACTGATGAACTTAGCGGTTGGTGGAGACTGGCCAGGAGCACCGAATAAAGACACCGTCTTTCCTGCCAGCTTCAGTATCGATTACGTTAGAGTCTACTCTCACTGATAACTGGCTCTAGCCAAAGGCAGTCAAGGAATTGACTGCCTTTCTTTTTTAGTTATTGCAGCTGACAATCGTACACGTAAACCACTTAGTTATTTGTTTGAGGTAAAACTTCGTTTAGAGCTTGGTCGAGGGTAACGACCGGCAAACCACTTCCATTGATAACTCCCAGGTAGTTAGCAAAATTCTCCGGAGTTGAACTATAAGTATCCCCACCGTTATCAATTTGGTGAAAAACCAAAATTAACCAAGTTTTACTATTTGCAGCCTCGTTCAACCAACCTGCAATTTCAGAAGGTGAAGTAGTTAGCAAAACGTTTTGGACTTTTAGGTTGTAGATGTCAAAGCCATCTTTGTAGTTGTAACCGTTAATCACTCCGCGGTGAGAGCGGTAAAGGTTTTTAACTGCCTCTAGAACTCTTTCGTCAACCTCACCAAAAGGAGAAGCAAAATCATTAGCTACCACTCCAAAGGTTGTTTGCAAGTAGGTTTGTGAGTCAGAGAGTTCGATGTTTAAAGCTGCGTCCGACAAAGTTGTTAGATGAGGGTGAGTGATAGTGTGGGCGGCAATTTGGTGGCCAGCATTTCGTAGGTCAATCACCATTTGGTTGGTCATGTAACCAGCTGTTCCTAGAAAACCAGTAGTGATGTAAAAAGTAGCTGGGAAATTGTAAGTTGAAAGCATTGGAGCAGCCACAGTCTGTTGCGAAGCCCAACCATCGTCAAAAGTTAAAGTCACCAGGCTTCTATTAAAACCCTGAGGCACGAAGGGGTTAACCGAATAATCATCAGTAATCAAATAACCAACCGTTGAAATTAAGTGAAAGACAGTTAAACTTACAGCACCAACCGGAGTAGTAAAATAGTCAGTGTATTTAGCCCAAGTGCTAGAAGCTGGGGCGTTTTTTAGCTCAAGATAGTCTTGAGTTCCATCAGTTTTAGTTATTTCAACCACAACTCTACTGGTAACACTCGCTTGGTAGTAGTCGGTAAACCTTAGTTGCACGTTGCCGGTTACTGCTTGTCTTTCGTAATACCACTTAGCATCTCCAGAAGTATGGGAGGAAAGTTGAGTTTTTATTGAGTGAGAGCCGGTGTGGCCAAGATTATTTAAATAAGTGAAGGTTGCTGAATTCTGGCCCCAAGTACCGTTGGTCCAGGCAGCTGGTTTGTTGGCCTCAATCTGAGAAATCTGCTCGACAGAATTATTAGGAACATTATCGACAACTGTAACTCCCTCATCAGCTAAAGCTAGGGAAAAGTTATCAGTCTGTAGGTAACCAACTTTATTGATTAAGTGAAAGATTGTTAGTTTTTGGGTGTTAGCAGGAGCAGTAAAGGTAGCGGTAACCTTTTTCCAACTTGAACTTTTGGCTAAGGGGTTGCCGATCTGAAAATAGTTAAAATTACCTTCTTGATCCTGTGTTTGGGCAACTAAAAAGGTTTGTACTGAGGATTTGTAATAATCACTGTAGACATACGTTTGACCGCTTGTTACGGAAACAGGTTCAAAATACCATTTGGCATCACCGGAGGTATAGGAAGTAACTTGAACCCGAAGACTGCGACGACCATTCTGCCCATTGGTGGGGTAAGTGAAGTTGGCGGTATTTTGGCCCCAAGTGTTTTTCAACCAATTAACCGGTGAGTTGTTGACATTCACTTCAACCGAAGAGTTGGCAATAAGGTTAGTAGCAGCAACAACGCTTGGTGCTAAATAAGCAAAAAAAGCCGATGGTAAAACGGCTGCGCTAGCGAATAATAGTGAAAGTTTTCTGTACATAAACTGGCAGGATTATATCCTGTAGTAAGAAACTTGTCAAGCTATAGGACTTTATAAACCTCACAACTCTAAAATTGTTGGGTGGGAGTCTACAAAAGTACAAGAAGCTACTGATATAGTTAATACCTCTAAGATACAGTTTGTGCTAGTTGCTATAGTAAATGATATTGGTTACTCTGTTTAAGTGCAAAATTTACAAAAACTTTGGGCCGAAAAAAGATTACTAATTTTGAGTTCTGCTCTCTCAGTACTTTTTTTAATACTGCTGGGCCAACTTTTTTTTCTAACAAAAAGTACTGAGAGAACAACAAGATCTCAAAAGATTAGTTCTGCCTCCTCAAGAACTGTTTTTAATGAAGCAACAGAGAGTGCTGAAAACCGTACTTTAGGTGCCGAAGAACAAGCCTCAGGAGGTAAGTCAGTGGTAAACAACCAAACTAGCAAACAAACTAAGAAAATCTCTTTTGGCGTAGTACCCCAAGATTACAACAACAGCAACGAAATTTTTTCTTTAGAGGCCTCACTTGGAACAAAAATAAGCACAGTCTCAATTTACAAGCCGTTCGGAGGTTCGTCTAAAAATTTAGAAGTAGCGGCTCTTAACTATGTTAAAACCCATGGCAGTAAATTAATGATCACTTGGGAACCTTGGGACTTAGGTGCCACTAACACCGACTATCTTGCGCAAATTAATACCGGTGCCCAAGATACTTACATCAAAAGTTTCGCTGCCTCCATAAAACAATATGGAGGGCCAGTGGTTTTACGGTTTGCTCACGAAATGAACGGTGATTGGTACCCGTGGGGAGACCGTGCTACCGAGTTTATCAGCGCTTACCGACGTGTCCATGATCTTTTTGTCAGCCAAAGTGTTGGTAACGTTACCTGGGTGTGGGGTATCAACGAAACTTATGAGCCTTCTACCTTGAGCCCTTTTTATCCAGGAAATGACGTTGTCGACACAATTGGTATTAGCGGTTTTAACTTTGGCACCACTCAAAACTTTGGGGGGTGGAAGTCGTTTACAACTATCTTTAACCCGACTTATCAATTTCTAGTCAACAACTATAACAAACCGATTACAGTTTCCGAAATAGCTTCAACTGAGTACGGAGGCGACAAAGCCGGGTGGGTGACTAACATGTTTACCAGTGAGTTGCCAAGTAAATTTCCAAAAATTACCGAGATAGTTTGGTTCAACTTACTTAAGGAAACTGACTGGCGGATTAATTCAACACCCTCAAGTCTCCAAGCTTTCCAAAACTACTTCAAACAATAGTGAGTCCTTAGTCAGCAACCAGATTGCTGACGCAAGCCATGAAATGGCTTATAACTTGCAGCATTAGGACTTATGGTATATACTATAAGTCATGAAGCAGTGGGCCTTATTCTTAAGGCTTTTTTTGTGGCGAATAGTCATTCTAACTGGAGTAATTATACTCTCTGTTTTCCTATTCTATAGGGTAACATTTATTAACTTTTCACCAATACTTGTTATTTTTAGCATAATTTTGTTTGCAGCCGAGCTGCACACCATTTTCCATTTTTACGGAATGTTTTACTCACTGTGGCCGCGCAACTACCAAAAGTACGAAAAACCTTACCACAACAAAAACTTAAGGTTTAATCTGTTTATCTGCGTCTGCGGGGAGCCGGTGGAAGTTGTTCGTGAGACTATTCAAGCTGCTAAGAGAGCAGCGATAGCTTACTACCAAGAGGTTAAACCAGTCCACCCAACACGGGTAATTGTTCTTAACGATGGCAAAGTGGCCAATAAAGACAACTGGCAGGAAATTGCTTCTTTAGCTAGGGAGGAAGAAGTGGAACATATTACCAGAACAACTCCTGGTGGTTTTAAGGCCGGTAACATTAACAATGGTCTTAGAGAAACTCCTACCAATAATCCGTCTAACACTTTGGATGTTGTTTTTGACGCTGACTTTGCTGCTAAGAAAGAGTTTTTACTGGAAATCGTCAAACCCTTTGAAAACCCTGAGGTTGATTTTGCACAAAGCCCACAGCGTTACAAAAATGAGAACACTTGGGTAGCCAAGGCCGCTGCTGCTCACCAAATCTTTTTCTTTGAGCATATTTGTGCCGCCAAGGGTTTTGATAACGCGCTCTTTTTGTGCGGTACTAACTTTGCGGTGCGTCGAAGCGCTTTTGAAACTATCGGTGGTGTAGACACTAACTTCATTACTGAGGATTACGCTACTTCGCTGAAATTGCACTTAACCGGTCACAAAGGTGTTTTTGTTCCTAAAGTTTTGGCCGAAGGTATCGCCCCTTCATCTCTGAAAGCTTACTTTAGTCAGCAACGACGTTGGTCTAAAGGTAGTCTGGACGTTTCCCGAGCCTACTTAAAGAAAATTCTTTTCGGATCGTTGACTTTAAAACAAAAGTTTCATTACCTTTTGTCAGCCTCTTACTACTTAATTGGTATGCGGGACATGATCCTGATGTTGGCACCCTTGCCTTATCTTTTCTTTGGAGTTTCTCTAGTTAAAGCTAATACTTGGCAGTACTTAGCTTTTATTTACGGTCCATTAATAATCTACAATTTTACCTTGTACCTAATTTTATTCCGCCATCCGATTAAAAGTTTGGTTTTGGATATTGCTTCTTTTCCAGTTTTCGTAGCCGCTTTCTTATCGAGCGCTTTAAAGAAAGATTTGTCTTTTATCGTTACCATTAAAAAGTACGAGAAAGAAAACCCATTTGCAGTTTACAAAGTTCAGCTTCTTGTAGCTGCAGTTTTGGGCTTTGGTCTGTATTTTGCTTTGAAAAACAATACTGCTCATGGCGGCTCTCTGCTTAACTACTTTTGGGCAAGCTTTGACGTGGCGATCCTTACTTTTGGTTTTTATTTAATTGTTCGGGAGAACTTTAACACTGCAATTTTTGAAAAAATTGCTTTAAATAGTCTCGAGCAAGCTTCCAAAGTACCAGCGATTGTACTACCACGTCTTGGCTACACTTTAGCGGTAGGCACAGCAGTAGTGATGTTGACACTACAAACGCCTTATTCTGCCACTCTTGCTAGTTTAGGGGTATCTGGAAAAAGTGATCAGTCAACCCTAATTCAGGAGCTACTTGTCCCCCAAAATGGGATTTATTACGGCTATTATTTACCAGCACTAAACAGCCATCCAGATAACTTTGTTCAACCAACCTATTTTGGCGAAAAGGCATCTCTATTGATGTTCTATCAAGACTGGTCTCCTGAAAGCGGTTTTGATGCAAACTTCCTTAATAAAATTGCTTCAAGCGGCTATGTACCGATCATTACTTGGGAACCCTGGAACTCCAAGCAAGCCCTGCAAGATGCCTACACTCCCCAAGCAATTGTTGCTGGGGTTCAGGACCAGTTTATTCGTAACTGGGCTAAGGGAGCGGCTGCCTACGGCAGACCCTTCTTTTTGCGTTTTGCGCACGAAATGAACGGTGGTTGGTATCAGTGGGGTAGTAAGAACGGTCCGGAAACTTATGTAGCGATGTGGCAGCATATCCACGATATTTTTACCGCTGAGGGAGCTGACAACGTAATTTGGCTTTGGTCACCCAACAATACTGACGAGGTCGGAAGTACTGACAGTTTACTCTCCTTTTACCCAGGGGATAATTACACTGACTGGATCGGGTTTAGTGGCTTCAATTGGGGTAAAAGTACTAGCATTTCTAACTGGATCAGTTTTGACTATGTAGCTACTCGGGCCTACGAAAAATTGAGCTTAATTAACAAACCGATTATGGTGGCGGAGACTTCTTCAGCAAGCAGTGGTGGGGATAAAGAAAGCTGGTTTAACCAAACTCTAACAACCGGTTTACCGAAGTTTCCTAGAATTAAAGCTGTGGTTTTCTTCGATCAAAATTTCCACAATAGCGATTTCAGCCTGACAAGCGGGCAGGATTTCGCTCGTGTGGTCCAAAATAACATCACCAACAACGGTTACTACGTAAAAGACCCCGTTTACAAGCAAAAGTATCTCCCCTAACTTTGGTATACTGGAAACGTGGCTAATCAAACTATTAGACCTCTTAACTCAAAAGAGACTTGGGAAAAATTTTCTTTATCAACCTCACCTAACAACTTTTTACAAAGTTGGAATTGGGGAGAGTTTAATCTTGTACTGGGTAAAAAAATTTTCCGGCTAGGAATTTACAGTAGGGAAGAGTTGGGAGGCATTTGTTTAGTCATTAAGGAAACTACCCGCTTGGGAAATTATCTTTACGTACCCAGAGGACCAATCGTTAAAAATTTCGACAAAAACTCTCTTGAGAGTTTAACTTCAGAACTTAGGAAACTCTCCAAAGAGGAAAGCTGCCTTTTTATCAAAATTGAACCTTCTTTGGAAGAAAACGCCCAAAATCAAAAACTCTTTTCAAGTCTTGGTTTTGTACGTTCGGTAACTTTTGTCCAGGTTGAAGATGCTTGGTTAATTGATCTTTCCAAGAGTGAGGAAGAGTTACTTGCCGAAATGCGCAAAACTACCCGTTATTTGGTACGCAACGAGCCCAAGCAGGGTGTTGTGGTTGAGATCAGTGACAAAGTGGAAGATGCTAAGAAGTTTGTTGAAATGCTTTATTCAACTGCAACCAGAAAAAATTTCGTCAACCACCCCAAAGATTATTACCTTAAGCAATTTGAAATTTTAGCGGCTGCTAATGAAATGCGTATTTTTAAGGCGGGGAAGGATAAAAAAATATTGGCAATGGCAATGATTAGTTTCTACGGTGAAATGGCTTCTTACTTGCACGGCGCTTCTGTCCAAACTGAACAGTCAGTCGGCTACTCTCTTCAGTGGGAAGCAATTAAAGAAGCTAAGCGGCGAGGAATGAAATACTACAATTTTTGGGGTGTTGTCAAAGATAAAAATTTTGTTCCCGGTCATCCCTGGTACGGATTTAGCTTATTTAAACGGGGTTTTGGCGGCTTTAAGTACAGTTACTTAAGAGCCCAAGATTTACCTCTTTCTCCTAAATACTGGGCCTACAGAGCCGCAGAGCGCCTCAGGAGACTAAAAAACCGCCTTACCAGCGGCCATTGGGAAGACTAACAACAAGTATTAAGTACGAAGTATGCAGTAAGAAGTGGGTTGGAGCTCCAGACAGGGCGTTAATTGAACTTTTGGAGGCTGTTAAGAAAATCCCTTACCCTTCTCTAGTACTAAAAGAAAGTGCTTACTTCGCACAATTGCTGCCACAAATCTGATATATTTAATTCAATGGAGTCAGTTTGGATTTTTTTAATCGCAGCTTTTGCGACCACAATTAGCTCAATGTCAGGCGGTGGAGCTTCTGTTATAGCTTTGCCTATCTTTTTAACACTTGGTATCTCGTTTCCAATGGCTACAGCTATGTTGCAGCTGAACTCGAGCTTCTGGGTGTTGCCTTCTGCTTACAACTTTGCCAAAGGCAGGAAAATCCAGTGGCCATTTTTAATTCTGTTTGCAACCATTGGAACAATTGGTTCTTACTTTGGTGTTCTGGCTGTAACGAGTATCGATCAAAAAATATTGGCAAGAGTTGTCGGTATAGCTATTATTATTCTTATTCTTTTCATTAACTTCAAGAAAGATGTCGGACTAGAAGAGCATGTAGTACGTTCAAAGTTAAAGGAAAGACTAATTTATCTCTTTTCACTACCAATGGGTTTCTATGAAGCCTTGTTTGGCTCGGGAAATGGTTTGTTTTTCACCGTTATAGCGTCCTATTTTAAAGGATTCGATTTTATTGATTCTCTAGCCCACTACTACGCGATTTCTTTTCCATGGGCTCTTTTAGCAGCCCTAATTTTAATCTTTAAAGGTTATTTTAGTTTAAGTTTAATGATCCCAGCTGTCTTAGGGTCTGTTGTTGGAGGTTTTATTGGTTCAAAGTACGCACGTTTGAAGGGTAACAAGTTTATTAAAGTGGCCTTTACAGTTGTGGGTATTGTTTTAGGTTTAAAGCTACTCTTAAATCTTTAGGAAGTTCGATTCTCTGTTTGGAGTTAGACTTATTTTGAGGCTAAAATCGTGGAGCGGGAGACGGGATTTGAACCCGCGGCCTCTTCCTTGGCAAGGAAGCGTTCTACCGCTGAACTACCCCCGCAAGCTTCGCCAATATACAATAATTTTCTACCAAAGTAAACCCTCAGCTTCCTAAGATTTTACAATCGCTAGATTGCAATCCCTTGGCGAAGCTAAGGGTTTACAAATCTGCTTGTCTGTTTTAGGATAAATTACAGTAAGTCTTTAACAAGCCTCGGGAAGAGTCGATGAAAAAAGGCCTGCTGGTAATTCCAATTCTACTGTTTCTACTTCCACTTGTTACTGGTTTAGTTTTAGCCACCCTATATTTTCGAAAGCTACAAGTCCCGGTTGAAATTAGGTTGCTGAAAGTTCAATCTCAAAACTTAGTAAAATCCCCAATTGATCAATATTACGCTTCCGCACAATCTAAAGTTAATGTACTTGCGGCGGTTGGCAGAAGTGATGGTCGACCGGTTATTGTTGATAATTTTTTAGCTCGTCATAAGTCTCCTATGGCTGGTATGGGGCAAGTTTTTGTCGCCGCTGCCGATCAATACGGCATTGATTATCGCTTGCTACCAGCAATTGCCTTTCAGGAGTCGACTCTGGGAAAGTACATGCCCAAAGGCTCTCACAATGCCTGGGGTTGGGCAATTTACACTGGAGAGGCTTCTGGAGCTAGGTTCAAGAACTGGGAACAAGCAATTTACACTGTAGCAGAGGGTTTAAAAAGTGATTATATTGACCGCGGTCTGCAAACAACTGAAGCGATTATGACTCGTTATACTGACAGCGAAGGCACTTGGGCTTTTGGAGTAAATTTTGCTATTGCGCAAATGTCCCCCTAAGCAACCAACCTAACTTGACTTTTGTCTAATTTTCGGTTATAATTTATTTAAGTTTCTCGCAAGAGAAAGTTTCTTTTTTTCTCCCCATTTTACTTTTGGTGGTATTTTGCGGCCAAAAGAGGCGGGGAGGATATGTTAAAACGTCTCTTAAGGACCGCTGCTATGATTACCGTGTTTTCTGGATTGGTAATTAGTCCCACAATTTCAAACCTCGTGCCTCAAACTGAAACCCCTAATGTTTCAGCTCCTACCACTGCTTTAGAAAACAAAAATCTAATGGTGGATACTGTCGTTGCTAAGAAAGACGATCGTGCGGAAAAATTAGCTTCCTACTTTGCTACCAAAAATTCTCCGTTTGTACCCTATGCTGAGGACTTTGTTGCCATTTCCGATAAATACGATCTTGACTGGACCTTGTTACCCTCTATTGCCGGTCTAGAATCTAGCTTTGGTTTGCAAGTCCCTTTCCTTTCTTTCAACCCTTACGGTTGGAACAATGGTAAGTATCGTTTTCAAAGCTGGGTCCAAGCAACTGAGGTTGTTGCGGCTGGAATTCGCAGCCGTTATGCTCCAAGCGGAGAAGTGACGCCTTTTCGTATCGGCAGAATGTATGCCGAATCTCCCACGTGGGCAGTCCGAGTTAGCCGCTATCAAGCAGAGATTCTTCGATTCGCTGCTGAATAAACTTTAAATTTCACAATTTCCAAGCTCGAGTTAGCTTGCATTTGCTTTGCAAAAGTCAAACTGAAATTGCTCGTTTTGCAGCTCAATAAGGCAGCAACTAATTAACGGACTCGAGCGGGTGGCGCAGGAAGAAGGGCTCCCAACAGCGCGCAAGCTAGTGCTGAGCACTGATGGGAGGGAATCCTGTGACAGGACCCGCTAAGTGGTCATTTGTCATTAGTCCTTGGTCAAATTTATGCTAAAATCCAAAGGTGATGGATTTGCAATTTCTGTTTTCTCACGCTATTGCCAAAGGTACTAAATTTTTCATCAAAAATATCTCTAAAGGTGGGGCAACCGCTGCCCCTGGATTTTTTTCCCTTTATCTTGATCACAACATCCTCAAGAAACTGGCAAGCAACCTGGAAACTACCATCTTAGTCACCGGTACTAACGGTAAAACTACTACTACTCGCTTGATCGGCGATTTTTTAGAGAACCTTGGAGTAGAGTTCGTGCACAACCGCCATGGCTCAAACCTTGAGCGTGGTCTAATTTCCGCTTTTCTAGAAAATACAAACCTATCTGGTCAATCCTTAGTAAAAACCGCCTTATTTGAAGTAGATGAAGCAGCTATTGCTAACGTCCTGCCAAAATTAAACCCGCAGGTCTTAGTTATCACCAATCTCTTTCGTGATCAATTGGATCGCTACGGTGAAGTAAACAACATCCGTCGAATTTGGGAAAAGTGTCTTAAAAATCTCCCCGAGCAAACTACTTTAATTTTAAACGCTGATGACCCAAGTCTAGCTTCTTTAGGCAAAAACGCCTCTTGCCGGGTAATTTACTTTGGTTTATCTGATAAAAATGTTAGTTTGGAAAAAGTACCTGACACAGTTGACAACATTAACTGTCCCAGTTGTCGTTCTGAGTTGAAGTACACACGTTACTATATTTCTCATCAAGGAGAATATTCCTGCCCAGTTTGTCATTTTACAAGAGCCAAACTAGATATCTGGGCAGAAGAAATTGAATCAGGATCCTCTGGAAGTGAGTTTGTTTTACACTACTCTGACAAGATAAGAGTTGATATAAAAACTAGACTTGCCGGTCTTTTCAATGTTTACAATATCTTAGCCTCCTTTGGAGCACTTAGCGCCCTTGACTTTAATCTGGATACTTTCCCTTTGGTCGTAAAAAATTTCAAACCAGCTTTTGGACGAGCAGAAAATTTGGAGTTTGAAGGCCGCAAGGTTATTGTTACCCTTGCCAAAAACCCCACTGGGTTTAACGAGGTTATCCGCACTTTTTTTAGTAGGGGACAGCAGATAGTTTTAATCGCCATCAACGATTTAATTGCCGACGGACGCGATGTTTCCTGGTTGTGGGACGTAGATTTTGAGTCGGTTAGGGACTTTGGTACAAAATTTTTTATCAGCGGTTTAAGAGCGAGCGATATGGCCTTAAGATTAAAATATGCCGGTATTAAAAATTATCAGGTAAATGAGTCTTTATCCGAAGCTCTTGAGGCTGCACTAGAGGCTCTACCTCAAAAAGATACTTTATTGATTGTCCCCACTTATACAGCTATGCTAGAGCTGAAAAAGGTTTTTGCCAAAAAAGGCGCTGGTGGCCAATTTTGGGAAGACTGACAATAAGTTAAAATTATGAGCACTAAACTGGATCTAAAAATAGTCTGGCTTTATCCTAAGGAAATGAGCACTTACGGTGACCGGGGCAACATTATTGCTTTAAAGCGACGGTGTGAGTGGCGTGATATCGACATTGAAGTCGTAGAGGTCGGTTTAAGAGAGGAGATAGCCACTGGAGCTGATCTTTATTTTTTTGGTGGGGGGCAAGACCTCTCTCAAGTGCAAGTTTCCGGTGATCTTAAGAAGCATAAACATAAGGCACTTGTTGAAGAAGCGGAAAGCGGCAAGGTTTTTTTGGGAATTTGCGGTGGTTATCAACTCTTCGGTCATTACTACCAGGACGGGGAGGGAAACTCTCTTGAAGGTTTGGGAATTTTAGACGTCACCACCACAGCAGGCACGAAGCGAATGATGGGAAATTTGGTAGTGGAAACTCACTTTTTGAAGGAAAAATTAGTTGGCTTTGAAAATCACTCGGGAAAAACAGTTCTGGGCGAAAAAGCGACTTCGTTAGGAAAGGTAGTGGTTGGAGCTGGTAATAATGGTGAGGACCAAACTGAGGGAGCGGTCCAAAATAATGTTTTTGGTTGTTATTTGCATGGACCAGTATTGCCTAAAAACCCTGAGTTTGCTGATCATCTTCTTAAACTTGCTTTGCAGAAAAAATACGGGGATCTGGAATTAAAGTTTATTAATGACAACCAAGAAGAACTTGCCCATGAGTCCGCTTTGCACAGAGCACTAAAAACTCATTAACTAGCCAAGTCTCCTACTTTTTGATATACTCTGAGCCTAAATGCGGTCGTGGCGGAATTGGCAGACGCGCAGGATTTAGGATCCTGTGAGGCAACTCGTGGAGGTTCGATCCCTCTCGACCGCACCAAAGATAATATGAAGCCAGTTTTTATTGGAATCGCAGGCGGAACAGGATCAGGTAAATCCACTCTTTGCACTACACTTCAAGACAAATACCCAGACGAAATTGGCCTCATTCAGCTTGACGATTATTTCAAGCTATCGGCTGAAGTACCGCAGTTTGAAGGACACACTAATTGGGACCATCCCAATGCTCTTTATCTCGATAAGTTAGCAACGGACTTGTTTAAACTCTCGCAAGGAAAACCAGTCATTATCAACACCAAAAACGAGCGGCTAAATCCCAACTACAAGAAAACAAACAAAAGAATTCCTATCGAATTCCAACCCAAACCGATAATGCTTGTAGAAGGTTATCTTGTTCTTTGGGATAAACAAATTAGAAATCTTCTGAATACATCAATATGGTTGGAAGCCAGTCACGATACTCGCTGGAAACGTCGATTGCATTTTAAGTATCTCGAGTACGAGAAGAATGTTTTAATTCCTATGTATAAACAATTTGCTGAACCCACAAAACAATACGCAAATCATATTATCAATGTGTCTAACCTAACGAAAGAGCAAGTATTCAAGGTGGTTAGCGGGATTATTTCTCAAGTAACCACTTCAAAAATATGACCAAAATCCTCATTTGTACCCACAAGCTATGAAAAGAGTAGTTATTTTTGGGACTTTTGACATTTTCCACCCTGGCCATGAGTCGTTTTTGAAACAGGCTAAAAAGCTGGGGGAGTACCTTTTGGTGGTTGTCGCCAGAAATAGGAGCGTACAGAAGGTAAAAGGACAAACCCCCAAGAACGATGAGAAGGTACGTGCACGAAACGTAAGTAGGGAAAACCTTGCTAATAAGGTAATCTTGGGCTCAAAAACTCATAATTATTTCCAAACTTTGCGCACCTACCAAATTGATACTATCGCTTTAGGTTACGATCAAAAACCCAAAATTGTTGATCTCAAAAAAGCTCTAAAACGTCACCAACTTTCCCAGGTAACGGTTGTTCGTCTAAAACCGTATAATCCAGGTAAATTTAAATCTTCGCTCCTCAAAGAAAATGTTTGGTAGAAACTCCTATAATTCGAACGGTCGACAAAGTGGTGGCTTTTCCCTAAGCGCCCTGCTTTTAATTACTCTCGGAATTATCTTTCTTTTAAATAATTTTGGCCTCCTGCCTTGGGAACTTTGGTCTCACCTTTGGAAATTCTGGCCGATACTTTTGATTTTATTTGGCTTGGAAATTATCATTGGTCGTCACTCTTCTCCCCGTGGTTTGGTAATCCTACTAGCCTTAATTTTTCTTGTTCCAATCGTCTTAATTTTAAACCCACTCACCGGTAACCCCCTGGCAACCAGCAAAGAAACTTTTGTTAAACCCTTGGCCAACCTTACGAGAGCCAGAGTTAACTTTCAGATGCAGTCAGCGAATATTAAAATTAACTCTTTGGAGGCAAGCTCAACTTCAGCTTTTAAAGGAGAGATCAGATATTCCCAACTTTTACCCAAACCTGCTTTAAAGGAGGACAAACTATCTGGGGAAGGCAGTTACACTTTTTCTCAAAGCTCACCAAAAGGTCTGCCGTTTCTAAGTAATTTAGGTAACAGCGCTAACTTTGAACTCTCAAGGCTAATACCTCTAGAGATTAATCTTAAAGTTACCTCTGGGGTGTTGATCCTAAACTTGAGTAACCTTAAAGTTGATTTAATTGAAGTGGAGAGTGCCGCCGGGCAGGTGAATATTACTTTTGCCAAAGACTACTCCACGAAAGTTTTTATTAGAACCAATGCCGGCTTGGTTAGTCTAACCATACCCCCTGAAGTGGCAGCCAGTATTAAAACTGAAGCCAATTTCAAAGCGGTCAAGCTCAACGAAAGCCGTTTTCCCAAAGTCGGTGATACTTATAAATCCCCTGATTTTACAGCTAAACCCTTCAAGGTCGAGGTGGAAATTTCTGGTCAAGCAGCTAGTGTTGAAGTTAAGTAGGTTTTTCTTTTTTGACTCACTCTGTTAGAATTGCGCACAAGATGGATCTTATACCCATGGTTATAGAACGCTTCGCACTCTGTAACCATTTGGCAAGAGGAAAAGAATTATGGATTTAGTACCAATGGTTATTAAACGTGACCCGCAAGGGGAGCGTGCCTATGATATTTTTAGCCGACTTCTGGAAGAGCGGATTATCTTCTTAGGTGGGCCAATTGTTGATGATACTGCCAACATTATTATTGCTCAACTACTTTACCTGGATAACGAAAATTCTGACAAAGATATTTCTTTTTATATTAACTCACCTGGTGGGCACGTTCATTCAACACTGGCGATTTACGACACCATGAAGTACATTCTGGCTCCGGTCTCGACAGTCTGTGTGGGTATGGCCGCCTCTGGTGCAGCGGTACTTTTAGCTGGCGGGACTCTTGGCAAGAGGATTGCCTTACCAAATTCCAAAATAATGATTCATCAACCGCTCGGTGAAGTTGGCGGCCAGGCGACTGACATCCAAATCCACGCCGAAGAGATTTTAAAAATGAAAAAACTGCTTAACGAAATTTTGGCCAAGGAAACTAGAAAAAAGATCGCTCTGGTTGAAAAGGATACAGAACGCGACTTCTTTATGACTGCCGCTGAAGCCAAATCCTATGGTATAATTGACAAAGTTCTGGAAGATCGAAAACTTGAGAAAAAGTCCACAAAAAAGATATAAGATTTGGGATGTAAGATGTCTCAAAACTTAAGTCTCAGATCTAAACAAGGGTGGTTAGCTCAGTTGGGAGAGGATGCATTTTGGCTTGGCCAAAACGTAGATCGTCGCTATTTGGGTTCGTAGCTCAGGGGTCAGAGCGCTTCGTTGACATCGAAGAGGCCGGAGGTTCAATTCCTCCCGGACCCACCATTATAAACAAGGAGGCTTGCCTATATGTCCAAAACTTTAGTTTACATTAATATTATTGCCACCCTGCTTTTACTTTTTGCCGGTTTTGACCAAATGCTAAAAATCGGCATTCTCACCGATACCGGATTAATTTTTGTAATTTTTACCGCCGCTACTTTCCTTTTAATCACTGTCTTTCTGCAACTGACGCTTAAAAAAGAATAATGAGCGGAGAAATTCTTAAGATTGAAGCTGGCGAAAAATCAGTCGAACTAAAAGTTTCGGCCCTCCGTATGACCTTCAACAGTTTTCTTTCCGGGCTGGCCTGGGGAGTAGGTAGTGTTCTCGGTGCAACTGTAGTCGTTAGCTTACTATTTTATTTCTTCGGCCTTCTTGACACCGCACCTCTAATCGGTGATTATATCTCCAAAATTCTGGAAAATATCAATAAATAATGAAAGAAACTAATAACTTAGACCCACTTAGGCACTCGGCTGCCCATTTATTGGCTGCAGCAGTGATGGAGCTTTGGCCCTCCACTAAAAGAGTTATCGGACCAGCCATCGAAGACGGTTTCTATTATGACTTTGACTTTCGAGGCGCAGTTGAGAAAGGAAAAGGCAAAACGAGCGGCGAAGCTGCTCATTATGTCCTATCCGAGGAAGATCTACCTAAAATTGAAGCTAAAATGGCTGAAATTTTGCCTTCTTGGAAAAAGTTTGAGCATTATGAGCTCACCAGCAGCGAAGCTAAGAAGCAATACCCTAACAACCCCTACAAAGAAGAATTAATTGACGAATTTTCTAAAGGTAATAAAAAAGTTTCCTTTTACAAATCGGGAAATTATTGGGACTTATGCCGCGGAGGCCACGTAGAAAACCCAGAAGAAGAACTTAAGAATTTTAAACTTTTGTCGCTGGCAGGAGCTTATTGGCGTGGTAGTGAGAAAAACCCAATGCTGACCCGAATTTACGGCACGGTTTGGCCCACCAAGAAAGAACTTGACGCTTATCTTGAACGTCTTGAAGAAGCTAAAAAACGAGACCACCGCAAAATTGGTAAGGATCTGGGTCTTTTCGTTTTTTCTGAACAAGTGGGTAGTGGCCTACCTCTACTAACCGCTAAAGGCGCTACTATTCGTAGGGAACTTGAACGCTTTATTGTTGACGAAGAAATTCGCCGGGGGTATCAGCACGTAGTTACACCCTCTCTTGCCAAGGTTGGTTTGTACCGTACTTCTGGCCATTATCCCTACTACAAAGAGACTATGTACCCGCCGATGAAAGTTGACGGGGAAGAACTGATTTTACGGCCGATGACTTGCCCGCACCACTTTATGCTTTACAAAGCAGAAATCCATAGCTACCGACAGTTGCCAATTAAAATCGCCGAAATCTCGCCTCAATTTCGCTATGAGAAAAGCGGAGAACTTACTGGCTTGATGAGGCTAAGAACCTTTACCCTGGCAGATGCACATATTATTTGCCGGAGTGATCAAGTTAAAAACGAGATTAAAGAAGTTCTCTCCTTGATTGACTATGTCAATGAAACTCTTGGTTTGGTAAAAGGCACTGATTATCGTTACCGCCTATCCCTGGGAAACCGAGCTGACGAGAAGAAATATTACAAAGATGACAAGGCTTGGGGGCAAGCGGAAAAAACTCTGCGTGAAGTTCTAACCGAAACCAAAGCGCCCTTTTACGAAGCCGAAAACGAAGCTGCTTTTTACGGCCCAAAAATTGATATCCAAATGAAAAACGTGCTGGGTAAAGAGGAAACTGCTTTTACTGTTCAATACGACTTTGTACAACCAAAAAGATTTAGTTTAACTTTTATCAACGAAAAAGGAAAAGAAGAACAGCCCGTGGTTATCCACCGTTCTTCGATTGGAGCTTTAGAAAGAACAATCGCCTTTTTAATCGAAAAATACGCGGGGAGTTTGCCGGTTTGGCTCTCCCCAGTACAAGTCCAAATCATCCCCATTGCTGACCGCCATCTAGAGTACTCAAAAGAAGTTCTAGGGGGGTTGCAAGTCAAAAAAATCAGAGCGGAAATTTCATCCGAAAGCGAAACAATGCAGGCGAAAATTCGCGATGCCCAGATACAAAAAGTTCCCTATATGGCAATCATCGGGGATCGGGAACAAGCGCAGAAAAAGATATCGGTCAGAAACCGTGATGGCCAGGATTTGGGTGCAATGGAACTAGGGGACTTGGGGAAGAAGATTTTGGAGGATTACCCAAAGAGCTAATGGACTCCCTTGAAAGAGCAGTCGAAGTTCTCAAGGCTGGTGGCATCGTTATTTACCCAACCGAAACTGTCTACGCTGTTGGCTGCCTTATCAGCTTCCCAAAATCAATTGAAAAGCTTTACAAGATAAAACAACGAGACCAAAACCAGCCAACCTCAGCTCTTGTACCATCTCTTCAAGTCGCGCAGGAGTACGTTAGCTTCAACAGGACAGCTAGAAAGCTCGCTAAAGCTTTTTGGCCAGGACCCCTTACTCTTTGTCTACCTTGTACAAAAGACGTTCCTGAGATGATCTTAGGGCCTCAAAGAAGCCTTGGCATGAGAGTTCCCGGCAGCAAGTGGGTCTTAGAACTTTTACAGATGGTTAAAGTGCCTATTTTAGCTCCCTCAGCTAATTTTAAGGATAAGCTATCACCAACTAAACCAACCGAAATTGACAAAAACCTAGTGAAGCTGGTAGACTACGTTGTCGAACTTGTTCCCGAAGGTCAGAAGCCTTCGACAATCATGACTTTTAATAATAATACGAAAGAGCCTTATCAAGTTATTCGCGAGGGTAATATTAAGAAAGAAATGATTGCAGAAGTTTTGGAAAAAGGAGACTAATTATAGGAAAATTTTACCGACTAAATAATGGTATCCGTGCAGAAGAGGTCCGAGTAATTGGTACGGACAATAAACAAGTAGGAGTCATGAAAATCGCAGAAGCTATCGAACAAGCACGAAAGCAGGGTTTTGACTTAGTGGAAATTTCACCAACAGCTAAACCTCCAGTTGTAAAAATAGTCGATTTTAAAAAGTTTAAATACGAGGAAGATAAGAAAGAACGGGTTGCAAAGAGGAAAACTCACGAGACCGAGACTAAGGAAATTTGGCTAGGTCCCCTGATAAGTAACCACGATTTGGAAACTCGGCTCAAAAGAGCAGCTGAGTTTTTGACAGATCAGGATCGAGTTAAGCTTACGGTTAAATTTTCCGGTCGGGAAATGGCGCACCCTGAATTTGGATTTGAAGTTTTAAAGAAAGCCCAAGAGAGGTTAACTGAAATAGGGATTTCTGATGGGGAACCCAGGTTCCTGGGGAGAAACTTAAGTTTGTCTTTTAACCCGGTTAAAAAACATTAAAGCGGGTGGCGCAGGAAGAAGGGCTCTCGCGACAAGCGCGCAATCATAATGAGCACTGGTGGGAGGGAATACTGCGACAGGACCCCCCAAAGATATGAAAACCAAGAAAGCAGTTAGAAAACGTTTTACACTCACCGCAAGCGGTAAACTTTTGCATAAAGGCGGTTTGAGCTCACATCTTAAAGAACACAAAAGTTCCCGACGTTTGCGTGCTCAAAAAGAGCCGAGATTGGTTTCAACAAGTGACGAGCGAACGATTAAAAGATTAATGGGAAAGTAAGATGACCAGAGTAAAAAAGGGTATCACCAAAGTTGCCAAACATAAAAAAGTTCTCAAAGAGGCTCGTGGTTATTTTGGAGCACGCAGCAAGTTAGTCCGTACTGCCAAAGAAGCAGTTATGCACGCGGGTAGCTACGCTTACGCTGGTCGAAAACAGAGAAAACAGCAGGCAAGAGCTCTCTGGATAACTAAAATCAACGCCGCGCTAGGAGATAAACTATCTTACAAAGACTTTATAGCCTCATTGAAAGCCCGTAACATCCAACTTGACCGTAAAATTCTAGCAGATATTGCTCAAAACGACCCTCAAACTTTCTCCAAATTAATTACAAAATAGGCTGTTAAAGCAGGTATAATTAGTAGCTTGCTTGTACTATAATTTTGACCCAAACTTATAGTAAAGTGGAGCCTAGCCCCATAGTCTTGACAAAGGGGTAAATTTGTGGTAATATAGCCTCATAATCGGTTTTAGGGTGGGAAGCTTATGTAGGGCAGGCGTAAGCTTCCCATTCTGAGACCGATTTTGGCTTTCTTAAGACAAAATATAGATCGCTTCGCGCTCTGCGCTAGCTTCGCTGTCTTCGACCGTAACGCAAATTTTTCAAGTTTCTCAGAAACTACATCTTGGTCGATATTTTTGTTCTTACGGCAAATAGTCTTCGCCGAAGTATATTTTCGTTTTTGAAGCAAAACAGTGACGAAGTTGGTCCACGCGTCGTTTCTAGACATAAAACTCCCAATTAGCTATTATTACAGTCAATGATTTCAAGCAAACAAATAAATGACCTTTTAAGGTCTCTAGCAAAAGAGGTTTCCAACTCTAACTCCAGCGAAGAATTGGAAACAGTGAGAATTAAATATTTAGGACGTAGGCAGGGGATAATTACTAATCTTTTCAAAGAAATTCCCAAACTTTCGTTAAAAGATAAGAAAGCTTTGGTTCCCAGTTTAAATTCCTTAAAGCAAGAGGCTGAAAGTTCAATTGAAGAAAAGTCAGCTTCTTTAGAGGGGACTCCTAAGGTTTCTAAGGCTAAAACAGTCTCTTCAGTAGACGTTGACGATCCAACCGTCCCTGGAATTAAACCGCAAGTCGGACATGAACATCCGACCATTAAAGTTATTAACGAGATAAAGGAAATTTTTCATTACTTGGGTTTTGGCTGGCAGGACGGGCCCGAGGTTGAGTTTGATTTATACAACTTCCAAAAACTTCGTCTACACAAAGATCACCCGGCGCGGGATACCCAACAAACTTATTATCTAACCGAGGAGACTCTGCTGCGAACCCAGACCTCAAACATGCAAATCCGCTACATGGAAAACCACAAACCACCCCTACGCATGCTTTTCCCGGGAAGGGTTTACCGTCGAGAACAAATTGATGCTACTCATTTACCGAGTTTTTACCAAGTGGAAGGACTTCTAGTAGATAAGAAGACCACTATGTCTGATCTAATCGGAGTAATTGATTTTTTTGCTAAAAAAATGTTTGGAAAGAAAACTAAAATTAGGGTTTACGGTCACCACTTTCCCTACACCGAACCATCAATTGAGGTTGAAGTTCTGCACTCTAGCGGTAGGTGGTTAGAGATTATGGGTGCGGGAATGGTGCACCCAGAAGTTCTTAAAAATTGTCGTATTGATCCAAAAGTTTATCGCGGTTGGGCTTTTGGCATGGGACCGGAACGAATTGCGATGCTTAAATACGGAATAGGCGACATCAGACTTTTTTATTCAAACGATCTTACTTTTTTGGAGCAATTCTAAATGTTAGTCCCACTTTCCTGGTTAGAAGAATTTGTTAGGATTTCCGTTCGCCCAGAAAAATTGGCTGAAAAACTACTCTTTTCCGGAACAAAAGTGGAGGAAATTTCTAAAATTAATGGTGAAACAGTCTTAAATTTAGAAATTACCCCTAATCGGCCTGATACTCTATCAATTTATGGTGTCGCCCGAGAGGTAGCCGCCTTACTCGGCGAAGACTTAAAAGAACCAGATGCTGACCTTATAGCTGCCGAGCCTTCCAGAAAACCTTTGGCACTTAAAATCTCTGACAAAAAACTCTGTCCTGCCTATAGCGTAGTGGCTTTAGGAGGTGTTTTTGTCAAAGAATCACCGGACTGGATGAAGGACTATTTGGTAGCTGCCGGCGTGCGGTCAATTAACAACGTGGTCGATGTTACCAACTTTGTTATGCTTGAACTAGGGCAACCAATGCACGCTTTTGACACGGGCAAAATTGTCGTTAACCTCACTTTGCGGGGAGCTAAAAAAGGTGAGAAGGTAACTACTTTAGACAGTATTCAGCGAGAATTGCCTGAAGGGGCAATTATTATTGAAGATAGTGAAAAACTGGTGGACCTGGCTGGTCTGATGGGCGGGGAGAACAGTGAAGTTGATGAAAACACTAAAGAAATCTTGCTTTTAGTGCCCCTCTACGACCCTGTAGCCATTCGTAAGGCCTCTCTTTTCACTAACCTTAGAACTGAGGCTTCAAACCGTTTTGAAAAGAAACTTGATCCTACCATGCACCCAACCGCGGCCCGACGCGCGGTCAAATTACTAATTGAAAACGCTAATGCGCGTCTTACAAGCCAAATCACTAGTTTCGGAGCTATCATCTTGCCCAAAACTTTAGAATTTAACCTCTCTTTAGTCAAAGAGGTGCTAGGTATTACACTGTCAACTGAAGATCTTATTAACTTACTTACTCCTTTGGGTTTTCGGCTGCAAGCGTCTCCCTTGCACGAAGAGAGTTTGTCAGTAAGTGTTCCCGCACACCGAACTGATATCATTATCCCTGAAGATATTTTAGAGGAAATTGGCCGCACCTTTGGCTACAACAACTTCCCAAAAACTCTACCGAGTGGTGATATACCACTGCAAAAAGAAGTCTTTGAACCTGATATCGAAAGCCTGTTGCGGGAAAATTTGTTGCGGGCCGGTTTCACTGAAGCTACTGGCTATACCTTAGTCTCAGAAAAAGATCTAACAGATTTTTCAATTGATCCTGAAAACACCCTTAAAGTCCTGCATCCAACCAGCAGTGACTTTGAATACTTGCGGCCAACTTTATTGATTAACTTAGTTAAAGCTCTTGAAACCAACTCCAGTAGAACTCATCTTAATTTCTTTGAAATCGGCAAGGAGTTTTCCACTGCAATTGATCCCTCTACTAATTTACCGAGCCAGAAACTGGCCCTCGGTTTAATCTCCACTAATTCCTATCGTGAAGTTAAAGGAGTCGTTGAGAGGCTACTGTCCTTATTTGAACTAAGTATAAAGGAAAAAATCATTGAAGGCGGCCGTCTTTGGGAAAGTGGGGTAGAGTACACTAATAATAGTAACGTAGTCGCCAAAGTTAGCAAACTACCTAAAAACGCGGTTTTTGGGTGGCTTAATCTCGACTATTTACAAGCGGTCTCACTATCAGAAAAATACACTCCAAAACCCAAATTTCCACCAGTGATTGAAGATATTTCACTTTTTTTGCCTCCAAAGTTTAGGCTTGTAGAAATTACTGAGGCAATTAAAAGTTGCGACCGCCTAGTTTTCCATGTTGAACTCTTCGACGCTTTCGTAAAATCAGGCAAACAGTCTGTCACCCTGCGAATTCACTACCAAGACCCTAACAAAACTTTAACTGAACATGAAGTGTCTACCGCGAGAAAGAAAATAGAAAAAACTCTACAGAAACTAGGAGCTGGTGTACGCAAGGATTAAAGCCGTCTCTATCAAAGCGATAAAAACGGCTTTATGGCGACTGCTGGTTACTAATTTCCCGACGGAAGCTCATGCCTCAAACCGCGGCGAGGTATAGTTGAGGTTCAAGAACTTCTCCTTTCAGATCGAGGCACTCCAAGAGAACCTCCTGCTTCTTGATGGGCGGAATACCGTCGAAGTTCTCATCGTACCAGAGCTCACAAATCAGTCGAACAGTCTCCTTAGGTCCGTTGGAGATGAGAGCACGGCCAGTAGTCAGTGCTCTCATTCTATGAATGAACTCGCGAAGCTTTTTCTCCTGGATCTCGTGCACTTGACTCTCCCTTCTTAACCAGCTAGTCAAGGTACTTCTAACATACTTACATTTGGAATTCAAGCAAACAAACTAGCTTAAGGTGGGGGGATGGTAACCGGAAGAGTATCTTCTCCAAAATTGCCGGCTTCATCTGTGGCTTGAGCAGTTACATTGTATATCCCGTTTAATGGAACAGTGAAATCAGCCTTGTACGGATCTGAGGGGTCAGTTTTGTCTTGTGGTGGAACTGTATTAATAGTGAATTTAACGTTGACAATATCGTGAGACGTACCGGTAACAGTTGCCTTGACTGTAAGTTTCCTCGTAGCACCACCGACCCAGTTGTCAAATTCTAAATTTACCACCGGTTTATCTGGTGGGCTAAAAACCGTGGTGTCGTAAGTGGTAGGTGGACAAGGCTCACACATTGTCTTGCCAACCTCAAACTGCTTAGTGTAGGGATCGTACATTACTAAGTAAACTCGCTCTTCTGCTTGGCCAGCTGACTCACAAGCCTCACTGGCCAACAACCCAGTGGGTTTACAAACCCTAACCTTGACGTACATATCATTTTCCGGTGGTAAATTATTCTTTTCAAAAAGTTCGGTGCGCTTATCGCCCGTATATTCACTGGCTTTCTGACCAGTCTTACTGTCTACCTCCACACTCACGATCCCGTCCGGCTTCTCAAACTTGTTAACTGGTTTGCCCTTCAAAAGATTTTCCATAACTTCTCGAAAGATTGGTGCCGCACCAGTAACTCCAGAAGAAAGGGCTGGGTGCATGGGGCTATTATCGTTGTTACCAACCCAAGTCCCAACTGTAAAACTAGGAGTGTAACCAAAAGTCCAGTTATCGGTTTTGTTTTCCGAAGTACCGGTCTTGACGCCAATATCCTCGCGAAAGTTTAAACGGTTGGCCCAAAAAGTGCCGTAAGCAGCGTACTTAGCGGTTTTATCAGAGAGAATATTGTTAATTAAATAAACTTTTTGAGGTGGGGCAACTTGCGGGCCGTCTTTTGGCTTATATTCAAAAAGTACTTTGCCGCTTGAGTCAGTAACCTTTAAAATTGGGTTTGGCTCAACTTCCTTACCACCATTACCTAAAATGGCATAAGCGTTAGTTAGCTCATAGAGCTTAATTGCACCACCTCCAAGGGTGAGGGAAAGGCCATACTTATCTGGCTCGTTCAAAGTGGTAATACCAAAATCTTTAAGAGTGTCGATCATGTCGGTTAGGCCAACAACCGCCAGGTGTTTAACCGCCGGGATATTGTAAGAGTTGGCCAAAGTGTAGCGGGTTTGCAGAGGACCATGTTCCTTATCATCGTAATTGCCTGGTTTATAGTTGTTACCAAAGTCAGTCTTATAATCAAGCCACATCGTTGAGGGGGTGTAGCCTTCTTTTAAACCAGTCAGATAGTTAAAGGGTTTCAAGGCAGATCCCGGTTGTCTTACCCCTTGAGTAGCAACATCAAAATTGCCTGGAATATCAGTGGCAAAATAGTCTTTTGAGCCTACCAGTGCCAAAACTTCACCGGTTTTGGTGTCTTCTACAACGACTGCACCGTTACTAACTCTTAAGTTGCGGTTTTGCTCGGAGTTAATTTGTTTGGCCACCACTTCTTGAACCATATTTTGGACATCAAGATCAAGTGAGGTGGTTACTTGCAGACCACCTTGCAAAACCTTCTGCTCCCCGTATTTTTCTGAAAGCAATTTTTTAATATAAATTGAAAAATGAGGCGCCTTAATACCTTCACCAAAAGCAGCAAATTTTAATTCAGGAAGCTCCTTAAGGGCTTTTTCTTCGTCCTCTTTTTTGATGTAACTGTCTTCTCGCATCCTTCTTAGTACGTTGGTAGTTCGGGCAATATAAGCTTTGGGATCAGAGCCAAAAGGTGAGTAGACTGAAGGTTGTTGGGGAAGCCCTGCCAAGACCGCTGACTCAGTCAAATTAAGTTCCCAGACGTGTTTACCAAAATACTGCACCGCAGCTGCTTCCACACCCCAGGCAGTACCACCGTAGGGGATCTCGTTTAAATACATTTGCAGAATTTCGTCTTTAGTGTAACGGCGCTCAATTTGAACGGAAAGTATCAGCTCCTTTATTTTCCGCGTTATTGTTCTCTCGTCACTTAGAAGAGCTTTCTTAACCAGCTGTTGGGTGATAGTTGATCCACCTTGAAGCTGCTTCTCAACCACAATCTCCCGAGCAGACCTAACTATACCTGTCAAATCTAAACCCTGATGCTTGTAGAAATTTTTATCCTCAATAGCGATCGTAGCTTTACGCAAACTTACGGGAATTTTATCTAAAGGAACTAGAGTACGGTTTTGTTCCCCGTAAACGTTATAGAGCAACTTTCCGTTGCGGTCGAAAATTTTAGTAGTTTGGTTAGTATTTCGGTCAGTAAGCTTGCTTGGTGAGGGTAGATCACGCGCAAAATAGCCAAAGGCAATGGCTACTCCAATGATGGAGACAACAAAAAAGATAAAGCCAGCGGTTACTAAAGCTCCCAAGATTTTTAGCTTTCGTCTCTTTGAGGCCCGTCGGTGAAGTAAGCGGCTCGTGTGCCGGGGAGGAGGCGGCAGGAGAGAGTAGGTCATAACGGTTGTATTTTACCATAAACTCAATTATGATAAAACAGATTTGAGCCTAATAATGGAGCAAACTTCTAACCTTTTAACTCGCAACGTGGCTAGCGTCTACCCAAGCAAAGAGGCTTTTGTTAAACGTCTTAAAGCTAAAAAACCTTTGAAAATCTACTTGGGAATAGATCCTTCTAGCCCTAAAATTCATTTGGGTAACGCTATCGCCTTGTGGAAACTAGAGGAGTTTCAAAAGCTGGGACACAAAATAATCCTTTTAATTGGGGACTTTACCGGTATGATTGGAGACCCAACGGATAAAACTGCAACCCGCCCACCGCTAACGCGTGAGCAAGTTCTGGAAAATTCCAAAACTTACCGCTATCAAGCTTCCAAAATTCTTAATTTTTCTGGTAAAAATAGAGCTGAAGTTAAATACAACAGTACCTGGCTTGCCAAGCTTAATTTTGGTGATCTAGTTAAACTGGCTGCTAATTTTACTATTCAGAGGTTTATTGAACGCGATATGTTCCAAAAAAGGCTTTCTGAGAAAAAACCGATCAGCTTGCATGAGTTTCTTTACCCACTAATGCAAGGTTACGACTCTGTGGCTATGGGTGTTGATGCGGAAATTGGTGGAACTGATCAAACCTTCAACATGCTTATCGGAAGAGAACTGATGCAAAAAGTTTCTGGCAAAGAAAAATTCGTGCTTACTTTACCGTTACTGGAAGGTACGGACGGTCGCAAAATGAGCAAGTCCTTCAATAATTCTATTGATATTGACGAGCCAGCAAACGAAATGTTTGGCAAGATAATGTCTCTAAAGGATGAACTGATAGTTAAGTATTTTGAATTTTGTACTAGAGAAGACGAAGCAAGGCTCAAAGAAATCAAGCAGCGCCTCAAGGAAGAAAACCCAATTAACTTAAAGAAAGAGTTGGCTAAAAATATAGTTACTCTCTATCACGGTTCCGAGCAAGCTAAAAAAGCTCAAGAGGAGTTCGAAAGGGTAGTCCAAAACAAAGAGTTGCCGGCACTTCTTGAGGAAATTGAAGTGTCACGAACTTCGCTAAAGAAACCTGTCACTTACGCAAGTGTTTCAGCAAGCTGTGGTTTGGTAAGTAGCATATCGGAAGCAGTTAGACTGGCCCAACAAGGTGGTCTAGTGTTTGACGAGCAAAAAATACGGAACGCTCGAGATCCATTTGATGTTGAAGGAAAAAATGAAGTAACTATTCAGGCGGGTAAAAGGCGTTGGAAGAAAGTTAAGTTTGTAAAATGATCAAATTAAGTAAAAAAGCAAAAATCATCTGGATTGTAGTCACTGCCCTGATGATCATTTCTCTCATCATCGCACCTCTATTGCTAATCTTTAATGCTTCCTAAAATCAATCTAGCTTCTGCAATTAAAGACTTGCCACAAATTGGAGCAGTCTACACTAAGCGACTGGAGAATTTGGGCATTTTTAAAGTCCTCGACTTGCTTTACTACTTTCCCTTTCGTTACGAAGACCTTTCCACTCGGAAAAACATTGCCGAGCTTTCAGTTGGCGAGGTTGTTACTATCCAAGCCAAGCTTTGGCAAATTACCAAGATTAGAACCCGTTATGGTAAAACTCTGATTAAAGCAGTAGTCAATGACGGCACAAACAGTATCGACGTTGTTTGGTTCAATCAAACGTATCTCCTGACGGTGTTGAAACCTAACCAACTGATCAACTTTTCAGGAAAAGTGGGCATCTCTGGCAACAAAGTAACCTTGGTTAACCCAAAGTACGAAATTATTAAGAGTTCAATCATCACCCCGGTTCACACTGATCGGTTAGTACCGATTTATTCCGAAGGATCTGGGGTGAGTTCAAAATGGTTGCGCAATAAAATTCACCAAATTTTGCGCTTACCTAACCTTGGAATAGTCGAATACTTACCCAAGGAGATCTTAACTAAAGAAAAATTGTTAAATTTAGAAAGCGCCCTACCCCAAATTCATTTTCCGTACAACTTTGACAACTTTCTTGAAGCCAAAAAGCGCTTAGCTTTTGAAGAGCTTCTGCTTTTACACCTACGAAATTTGAAAGCAACTGCCGGCCACAAAAGTGACGCCAGGAGAGCTTTTAAAGTTAACCCAGAAACTATAACAAAACTATCCAAAACTCTTCCTTTTGAACTTACCAACTCCCAAAAAAAGGCAGTTCGGGAAATACTAAAAGATTTACAACACCCTAAAGCAATGAATCGTCTTTTACAGGGGGAGGTCGGGAGTGGTAAGACAGTAGTCGCTAGTTTCGCACTCAAGGTGTGCTCAGAAAACGGTTACCGGGCAGCTTTGATGGCGCCAACGGAAATTTTAGCTAATCAACATTTTGCTACTTTGCAGTCTATTCTGGGGAAGAGCATAAAAATTCAGCTCCATACTGGATCTACAAAGGGAGACTTGGAAGATTTTGACGTTATTGTGGGTACTCATGCACTATTGCACCAAGTTCCTAAGCTTCAGAAATTAGGTTTGGTGGTAATTGACGAGCAACAGCGCTTCGGTGTTCTCCAACGTTCAGTACTCAAGAGTGTTCAACCGCCGCCACATTTTTTAACTATGACCGCAACACCAATTCCCAGAACTTTAGCGTTGTCGATTTATGGACAGCTGTCTATTTCTACTCTTGACGAAATGCCCATTGGCAGAAAGACAGTCGTGACTTACTTAGTCCCATCCCTAAAAAGGACTTCATCTTACGAATTTGTGCGCAAAGAAATTGTCAGCGGCGGACAAGCCTATGTTATTTGTCCGTTAATTGAAGAGTCCGAATCTCTTCTAACCGTAAAGTCAGCCAAGAAAGAGTTTGAGCGCTTGCGAAAAGAAGTTTTCCCAGACCTTAAACTTGGTCTTCTCCACGGAAAGCTTTCAAGTCGCGAGAAATCCCAAGTTATTGGTGCTTTTCGTGAGGGCAAAATCAACATTTTAGTCACCACTCCAGTCGTAGAAGTCGGCATCGATATACCCAGTGCCACTTTGATGCTTATTGAAGGTTCAGAACGCTTTGGTTTAGCTTCTCTTCATCAACTGCGAGGAAGGGTAGGAAGAGGAAAACGGCAGAGTTATTGTTTACTTTTTACTGAAAGCCGCAACCTGAGAGTTCTGGAACGTCTGAAATTACTGGAAAAATACCACAACGGCTTAAAGCTTGCTGAGCTCGATTTAGAACTGCGGGGTCCAGGAGAAATTTACGGCATTTTGCAACACGGGCAAATAGACTTTAAATTAGCCAATACCTCTGATCTTGAACTGATCTTGAAAACCCGCTCCTGGGCCGAAAAGCTAATTGAAAAACCTCTACCTAAAAGGTTGTCTGAAAAACTTCAGGAACAAATATCTAACCAAGAAAAGGTCCCCAGTGACTAACTTTAATTAACGTTGACACTTCAAGGTTCCTTCAAATATGATTGACTACACTCTTATTCTTCGAATATAATCTACTACATAGCGCGCTGAAAGTAGTTTTGAAAAACTAAGATTTATTGTATGCGCGCGATATAACTCAAAACTAGAAATAATAGATTATAAGGTTGTTTTAACTTATGGCTCCATTACCAAAAAGACGAATATCGTCGGCTCGCCAAGGAAAAAGACGAGCAAGTATTGCTTTAAAAGCTCAAACCTTAGTTAACTGTTCTAACTGTGGAAGTTTGAAACTACCCCACGTAGTCTGTGCAAATTGCGGAACTTATAAAGGAGTAGTTTACGTTGCACCTAAGATTAAAACAAAAGTCACTAAAGTCCGGAAAGAAAAAGAAGGTTAAAAGTTTAGGTCGATGAAGAAAAAACAAGACCCCCGCCACGAAGCAAGGAAGATCGCACTTCAAGCACTTTTTGAGTGGAGCTTTAATTCTACTGATATTACGGAGATTGCTTCCCGCAACCTTGAAAATTTTCAAAGTAGCGAAGAAAGCAAAGGGACAGAGAGAGCTCAAGTTGATAAAGATCTTGTCCTTTTTATCGTCAAGGGAGTTACTGATAATTTAGATGCGCTTGACACGATTATTGAGAGGTCTGCACCAGAGTGGCCACTGGAACAAATTGCCAAAGTCGATTTAGAGATTTTGAGAGCAGCCATTTTTGAACTTTATATTGCCCGCAACGTACCACCAAAAGTAGCCATTGACGAAGCAGTCGAGCTAGCCAAACAGTTTGGCGGGGATAACTCAAGTAAGTTTATCAATGGGGTTTTAGGAACAGTAGTCAAGGAATTGATGCCAACCGCCATTGATGAAGATAAAAAATCCAAGAAGAACAGATAATTTACTAAGTGATTTAAAAAGAAAAGCTAATGAATGTTGAACAAAGAGTTAAAAAAATAGTTTCTGAACATCTAGGGGTTCTGGAAGAAGAAGTTCATCCAGATTCTCACCTTCAGGATGATCTCAATTCCGACCCTTTGAGTATGGCGGATTTGGTGGTTTCACTCGAGGATGAGTTTAAAATCGAGATACCACCTACTGAAGCACAAGCTTTCAAAACCGTAGAAGATATCATTAATTATATTGCTGATATATTGGGAGAAGTTTAATTGCTGATTAGTCACTCGTGAGAAAGGCTTTCCCTACTCTCAAGTGACCACTCAACAATACTACTTAAGAAGAAGTGCTAGCGGAACTTGAAAAAGCTATCGGGTTAAAATTTAACAATAAGGATTTACTTAGATCCGCCTGTATCCACCGTTCTTACCTAAACGAACATCCAGAAGAAAGTTTGCCCCACAACGAGAGGTTGGAATTCCTTGGTGACAGCGTCTTGGGTTTTGTTGTCTCTGAGTATTTGTATAAAAACTACCCAACTCATCCCGAAGGGGATTTAACTAATTTCCGTTCAAGCATTGTTAATGCTAAAACCTTGGCTGAAACTGCTAAAAAGCTAAACTTGGGCAAGTTTTTGTTGTTATCTAAAGGCGAGGAGGCAACTGGAGGGCGTGAGCGTCAGTACTTACTGGCTAATACCTTTGAAGCCTTACTAGGAGCGGTTTACTTGGATGGGGGAATTGATAGAGCAGTCCATTTAATTGGCCGTGAGTTACTACCACAGTTAGATAAAATAATTAGCCATAAGCTTTACCGCGATTTTAAGAGTCTGCTCCAAGAAAAAACTCAAGAGAAAATTAACGTCACCCCAATCTACCGAGTCCTAGAAGAAAAAGGACCAGATCATAGCCGGATCTTTAGGGTTGGGGTTTATGCAGAGAGTAAGAAACTTTCCGAAGGTGAGGGTAGAAGCAAACAAGAAGCTGAGCAGGAGGCTGCTAAAGAAGCACTTGCAAAACTTTAGAAAACAGATTAAACTTCGCCTGATTTTGAAACCGTCAGTTTAAACTCAAAAAGAATGGTAAAAATTCGCTTGTCGAGAGTTGGCACAACTAACCAACCAAAATACCGAATTGTAGTGGCCGATGAACACTCCCCCAGAGATGGGGCTTTTATTGAGATCCTCGGCCATTACGATCCAACCTCAAAACCAAGGGTCTTCGAGCTAAACAAAGATCGTTATCAGCATTGGCTTTCGGTTGGTGCCCAACCAACTGGGACAGTCGAAAAATTATTGGCAAGTTAATTTTTGACTGATGAAAGACCTTCTTCTCTACCTAACAACTAACTTTGTGAAAAATCCTAAAAACGTACAGGTAGAAGAAAAAGTTGGCGCTAGCGGAGAAATTAACCTTGAGCTTTCCGTGCACCCAGATGACATGGGTCTAGTAATCGGTAAGGGTGGTAAAGTTATTAAGTCTCTGCGTAATATACTCCGGACTAAAGCAATTCTGGAAGGCAGGCGAGTTAACTTAGTGCTCACCGAACAAAATTAACGTTCCAGTTCAATGAAATTTGATATAGTTACTTTGTTTCCCAATTTCTTTAATTCTCCTCTGCAAGAAAGCTTACTCTCAAAAGCAATTAAAAGCGGGCTCTTGGAAGTAGAGGTAATTAATCTGCGTAATTACTCCCCTTACCCTCACCGACAAGTAGACGACACCCCTTACGGCGGAGGAGCCGGTATGATTCTCAAACCGGACGTTTTGTCGTTAGCTGTTAAGGACCTGAAGACTCTTGAGAGCAAAGTTATCCTTACTGACCCCTCAGGACAAAATTTTAATCAAGAGCTTGCACAAAAACTTGCGAAGGAGAAACATTTAATTATCGTTTGTGGACGCTACGAAGGTGTCGACCAGCGCTTTAAGGACAGGTATGTTGATTTGGAAATTTCAATCGGAGATTATATTCTAAACGGAGGGGAGGCGGCTTCTTTAGTAATCTTAGAAACAATCTCACGGCTGGTACCAGGCGTGATAGGCTCTTCTGCTTCAATAGCGGAAGAATCCTTCAGTCTACAACCTCTTGTGGGCGGCAAGAAGGCTAAACTTCTGGAATACCCTCAATATACCCGACCCGAAGTCTTTGAGGGAGAAAAAGTTCCTGAGATTTTGTTATCGGGCGACCATGGGAAGATAAAAACTTGGCGACAGCAACGCTCTTTAGAGAAGACTAAAAGACTACGGCCTGATTTGCTTAAGGACCAGTAAAGGGATTCGCAGTCCCAGTTGGACCGGGATTAATGTTGGTAGTAGTGACGTCTTTGAAGAAATCGCTTCCCAAACGTGTTAACAATTCCTCGTCTTTTTCAGAAATTTCCGGCAGAGGGGTAGCAATTTGATCCTCAGCAATAAGCGGTAAGGGGGAGTAGGGAGCAGCCAGGAAAATCTGAACGTTATAAGTGTTCTCTGCTAAGATCTGGGATTGAAAGTTTTTGAAGATTAGAAGCCTACGCCCGGTTTCTAAAACCTTCAAGAAACTTTGTAGCGAATTAAAACTTCCAGACAAACTCATCTCAAAAACTACTAACGAATCGCTTGATTTAAAGTCCAGGTTGTCATTATTTGTAGATTCAGTCGGAAGAGCTTCTTTTTTAGGAAGAGCAGAATTAGTCGCTACTTTACCAGGCTGCAGTTTAATTTTATTTACCCCTAAACTATTGTTAATAGCGATTTGTTGAACTCCAAGCACAAGGGGCGCGATTGCCTTACTTATCGGTAGTATTTTCTCAGCGGTTGCAAGCTTAGAGTTCAAGTCGTCTTGATTTCTACTTTGCGACTCTAAGTCAGTGGCTTTCTTTTCCAGGCTATCGAGCCTGGTACGGTTTTGGTTAATCACTCTAGAGTCAGCGGCAATTTGAGACAGTTGCGGCATAATTACGAGCGGCACCAAAGCCAAAACCGAGACTAAACTAAGGAAGGGGACTGTGTAGGTTTTGACGACCCCAAAGTTCAAACCCTTGCTCATAGGCTAGGCAACACTCCTCTCTTGGTAAAATCAGCTCTGATGGAAAAGCCAAAGCCAGACTCGTTCTTAACTAAGCTAACTAGATTAATTTTACTGAAAACTTGGGCGCCACGACCAGAAGTAAGTTTATCAACCCACTCAGCAAAAACTTCTGAGGTTACTGCAGCCCCCTCCACTAAAATCTCACCAGTGTCAGAAATGTTCAGGTTTTTAATTGCAATTGGTGTGGATGTCCCCGCTGCACCAATGACTTCCCCAACAGCCTCAGAGGCCGGTAACGACTCTTTCAAGAGCTTGTCTATTTGGGTTAATTTCTCTTTTAACGTTAGGGTACTAATCTCCACCTCGCGAAAACTAACAACTATCTTCTCAACTTCGCTTGTTCTATTTTCAATACCTCTTGCTTGAATAAACAAATAGCCCCTGTAAGCTATAAGTAGTAGAATAATTAAACCAACTGAGGCCAAGGCTCCAATTGCAGCTAAATTAGCTTTACGGCGATAAACACCGGACTTGATTTCCTTTTCAGTTAACTCAGGTATTAAATTAATTCCAGTTTCCATGGCAGGTTAGAGTTTCTAAACTTGTTTTAAAGCTAAGCCAACAGCTACGCTGTAGGATGTACCTTCTTCAATTAATTTTTTTGAAATGTTTGAAGGCAGGGCGATGCCATCCCAAGGATTACCAATCTGTACTTCTAAACCTAAAGCTTCAGCTAAATAAACTACTAAACCTGGTAACTTAGCTGTACCACCAGTAGCAATTACCCTCTTAACCGGATTGTCGGTGTGTTTGCTGGTGTAATAGGCTAAGGCACGGCGAATTTCATTGACAATGACATCAAAGACCGGTTTCAGGGCTTGCATAACTTTGCCTTCAAGCTGCGTTGAATCCAAACCATAAGTTTTCATGTACTCCACCGCCTGATCCATTTCAAAACCCAGGTCGTTAGCGATCGCGCGGGCTAGTGCGAGCCCGCCCGTAGCAATTGAACGGGTGAAGCTAATTTGGGTGTCATCAACAATAGTTAAATCTGTAGTTGAAGCGCCAATACTAACAACTAAAGTAGTTGGGGCTCCTTCCACTCGCTGTACCAAAGAACGAACTGCTGCGGTAGTTTCCGTTTCTAGTGAAACTGGGTTAAGACCAGCCCCTTTTAAAACTTTTAAATATTTATCAATAAGGGAATTAGGAGCAGCCACTAAAAGTATCTCCATCATTTTCTTTTTATCAGCTCCGACTCTAGTTTTTAAAACTTCCCATGTCAGACGAACCTCAGTTAAAGGCAAAGGAACGTACTGTTCAGCCTCGTAGTTGATAGCACTTTTGATCTCTTGTTTAGTTAGTTCCGGCAGCTCAACCACACGAGTAAAAATTTGCGACTCTGGTAAGGCAGCACTTACCCGATTGGTAGTAATCTTGGCTTCGCGGTGCAAGTTTCTGATAGTAGTGGATAAAGCCTCGATATCTTCAGGCGCTTCGGAGACGAAAGCTTGCTTGGGAGTAGGGAACATACCGGCAGTGACAAAGCTAGGAGCGTCTTGTGAACCACTTAACTGAACAACTTTAATGTTTTGGGTTCCAATGTCCAATCCAAAGTGGTTAATAGCAGGCATGGTCTTAGAGTATTCTCAAGCGCGAAGCGATCTTAGTCCACGAGGTGGTCGCAGAGCGCGAAGCGATCTAAATTTAAGTTTACCACAAGGCTGATTAAGTTAGCAAGAGTTGTTGGCTAAGGTTTTGTGAGAGGGTTAGAAGTACTACCATTGAAGAGAACGTAATCGAAAATTGAAGGTAGGGCTGGATGTAATTTCGTCACCGTCAGCTTTCGACTAACTCCGGAAGGAGTAGTTCCAACTGACTCTATTTTTTGACCCTGCGAAGGAAGTGGGCGATTTGGGTTGGCAGTTGTGTCACTTTCTACAGCAACGCGTACCGTGCCGCTGTAGAGTAACCTAATTCTCGCCAGTACTGGCCGGTTGGTAACAGTATCATTCCGAGTGCATAGTCCAGGGGAATTCAAATCCAGGCTTATTCTGTATTTGTAGGTGTAGCTATTACCAAGGTTGGTAGTTTTTGTGAAACCAGCAGAGCTGACATTATTACAAAAAGAGTTAGAGCTTGACCTAGCAAAATCTGGATCATAAGTCATCTTAGCAATGGTAAACGTGCTTAAGCTTGTACAGGGGTTTCCAGAGCATTGCAGGACGCTAACTTCCAAAGCCGATCCGGTGCCAGAAGACCCGCTCTCGTCCCAGTAAAAGTTTAAAACATCTCCTGCCAAGATACTTGGCGCTACACCCGCTGTAGCAATATTATTAACCTCAGACATTAGGTAAAATTGGACTACTTCGTCCTTAGAGACTTTGCCAGGTATTTCAAAGACTGTCCCCACCGGTACAGTTAAAGCCGACACAACTACGTTGGCCTGAGATTGATTAACGTCGGTGAAGTCAATGGTTTCTCCGGAGAAGGTTGGGTTCTCGCTAATTTGCTTCAGCGCTCTTTCAACTCCAGCTTCTGCAGCAAAATAAGCTCGGTTAGATTCGTCTGAGGTGGTTGTCTGGCGAATGTCAGTAACTGTACGTGAGGCAATTGAAAGAGCAATCGCTAAGCCAACGACTAAAACTAAGAGAAAGATAATTAAAATCTGCCCTGACTGGTTGTTTTTGAACAAAGCAAAAAACTTATTCTTTTTGAAAGGGAATTTTTTCTTTACTGAGTTTGGCAGTAGCATGCGCTTATTCTCTCTAAATAGTAAACTAGTAAAACCACTCAAGTCAAGTTAGAAGCCTCTTGTGGAAACCGAAACTTGATGATTAACCGTAACCCTTAAATTCTGCCCTAAACCGTGAGAGAGAGCCCCTTCCGTCAACGTAAAGTCCAGTTTAACTAGGTAATTATCTGTGCTACCAGAAGCTGAAAATAAGCAAGTGCTCCAACTCACCCCAGAGGAAGGGTCACGGTTGGTAACGGTTCTGCCGTTACGACTGATATAGCCATTATTGCCAGAAACTTCCCGGTGACAACGCCAAGTTATAGGCGTGCCTAAGATATTGACAGTCAGGGTGTCATTAGGGCTAAGAGCGTCGGTGGTAGTAACTGTAACCGTACCAGAAGCTCTGCGTACATCCCTCTCCAAAGTATCGGTAACTAATGAGGCGTTTTCTTTGGCTTCGTTAACAATGTTAGCTTTATTATTACTACTAATAGTGTTAATAAAAATAGCCGAAGAAACAACCATCAAAATACCAACTACAGCTGTTGAAATAAGTATTTCCAAGAGGGTAAACCCTTGCTCTGAAGCTCGGGACTGCTTTTGTTCAGAAACAAAAGTAAACCCTTCCTGAATCAATATTTTATCTTGGCAATTAATTTTAACCATCTTAGTTTCTCTGTAAGCAGGTCGTCGTAATGGACTCGTGGTAACCAGCGGTATCAGTCCAACTTACTACCACAGCCAATTGCTTTATTTTATTCCAGTCAGTGCTAACCGTATTACACCTACTCTTACCGGCTGGTAAAGGGGAATCAGCAATATAGATCTGCCTTTGAAAAATCCTTTTGTCAATTGTAACTGCTTCAAAATTATTGGTAGCAATATAGAGACATTTTGGTTGGCCTGCTAAACAGGTACTTAAGTCTTCTCTAAGATAGGCTGCCTTTCCTAAAGGACCTCCACCGTTAGCACTACTGCAACCCTCATCTAAGCCGCCCCCATCAGGTCCACTACTATTTATACTAAAGAGAGAGCTCCAAGTGTAATTAGTTGGTGAGGCGCTACCGCAAACAGGAGCGTAATAAACCCCAGAACCGTTGGCAGCTTTAAGGTTGCGGATAATCTCTAAACCCTCAGAGGCTAGTTTTGCCGCTTGGCTTTCAACCTTGGAAAAATCTGCGCCGCGGTTGGAACGGACGGATAGCGCAACTAGTGCAAGAATCAAAACTGTACCGATGGCAACAGCAGTGATAATTTCAATAATTGTTTGCCCTGTTTGGTTTTTGTCAGCCTGTCGCATTTCAACTTATTAAAAATTTCTAATTTGGTAATTATAAATATCATTACCCGGCCAGTCGTGACAGTTCTTGAAGTTGTAAATGTATTTACCCTCACCGCCATCCTCAGCAGGCAACTCCATAACCGCCATTAAAATATAGCGAGAGCGATCAACTCGGTAATAAAAGTAGTCAGTACCAGTATTGCCAGTGGAGGGGTCGTGGGGAAGTTCTTGGTTCTCCAAATAAGGCTTAATTTGCAAAGAAAATTCAGGGTGCAAAACACTGGAAAGACGTCCGCACCAACCATCAAAGGCGGGCATCTGATTATTATCGTTATAGTAATCAACAATTGCCTTTTCTAATGTTTTAAGGTCGTTAACTCTGATTTCGTCTCTCTTGCTTCGCAAGAAATTTATCGGGCTATATTTTGAAAGGGAAAATTCCGGATTGTAGTAAGAGTATATATTAGCAGCAGCAAAGACTATAGCGGCGAAAATTAATAAGCTAATCAGACCAAACCCACGCTCCCAGTAACCTTTAATCATTGCAGACTACAAAATCAGTGTTGGCAGGGTAGTCACTGGCACCGCCAATAGTAGTGTCACATTTGGTCCTAGTATTGTTATCGTCGGTAGTAGTGTAGTTGAGGTTAGCACCAACTTCATAGCTTTGACGGTTAACGGTCTCAACCCGATAATCGTAAGCACCACCGTTTTCGTTGGGAACCTGTTTCATGTAAACCGCACCGTCATCACAAGTTCCAGCAGCGCCATCTACACCATTACCTGTATTACCTAAAGCACTAGGTGGGTTTGTGAATGGTACTTGGGCATCAGTTGGGTAAACCTTACAGTCGTTATAGTACTGCTGCATGGCAACCTTAATTTGCTGCAAGTCGCTGCGGCGCTTACTATCCCGTGATTGACCAATCAAACGGACTGGGTCAAGAGCTACCAAAAGGATCGTCACCAAGACACCAAGAACTGCCATCACCACCAAAAGTTCAATAAGAGTGAACCCAAGAGCTTTTTTAACAATTTGTAAATTAGGTTCTTTTTTAAACATAAACTAAACCTTCACATTCATGGGGTAGGGCGGGCTTTGCCCGCCCTACCTTTTAGTTACTCGAAGATTAAAGAGCGTCAGTACAATCAGCCGGAGCCGTAGTACCAGACTGGAAGACTTCTCCCGCTGCACCACCAGCTGAAAAAGCATTCTTGTAAATGAAGGCCTGGCCTCCACCTACCGCCCAAGCACACAAGGTAGCGTTAGTAGTGTCAGTTGAATCAACCGTAACACCGGCAACTGTTTGCTTGAGGAAGTTACCAGCGACTAGTTCACCAAAACTGTCACAAACTACGTTAGCAGTCTCATCAGTTGTAGCTGTACCATCCCCAAGTCTGGTGGTGTAACAAGCCTCCATCGCAGCAGCAACCTGTCTGACACCAGACTGAGCATCACGTCTTTGAGCCTCCTGAATACGAGCCAGAGGGTTGATAGCAACCAGTACAATGGTGACCAAAACCGCGATAATAGCGATTACAACCAACAGCTCAATAAGAGTGAAACCACGTGTATCTTTGAGGTGAGATCGAAGTTGTTTAATCATTCATTCTCACCCCCTCTCACAATAAGTTCAAAATTCAAAGTTAAAAGTTCAAAGTTAGGCACAAAAAAAGCACCGTATTCTTTGATGCTAGAAATTTGACAATTTCTTAATTGCAGAGCGCAAAGCGATCTATAATTAACACTTACTCGGGCAGAGTTTTTCATCCAGATTTTATTTTAGCCCTTTTGACTGTTTAAAAGCCTAGAGTATTTAGATAGAACCGAAAAAGTTCGTTTCCAAACAGTATCCCAAAAAAAGCCCCTAAGGCTAAGAAAGGTCCAAAGGGAACGGTCTGTTTAAAAGCCTTTTTACCTAACAATATAAGCATAACAGAGGCAAGCGCGCCTGTCAAGAAAGCTAGAAAGATAGCAACCACTGCTTCTGGCCAACCTAAAGACAATCCTATAAGAATGGCCAACTTTAGATCACCGCCGCCCATACCTTTCCCACGAGTAACCAGTATCAGTATAAAGAAAAAAAGCCCAAGACTAAGGGCAACTGCTAAATTGTGAAGGAGGACGGTTAATGATTGATAGTTAAAGAATAAGTAGATTTGGTATAGAAATGCAACGATCCAAGCAGGTAAAACAATCCTGTCTGGAATAATTCCCCATTTAAGATCGCTTACCGTAACTACAATTAAAACACTCACAAAAAAGAGCGTAAAACCAAGATTAATTAGGTCAATAACTCTAATACTAGAGAGTATTATAGTGGAGTAAAAAGTGGAAAAAACCAGGGCGAAGGTTAGACCGGTAGTGATCTCGACCAAGGGGTATTGCCAGGAAATAGGCTTTTTACAATAGCGGCAGCGGCCTCTTAACCAAAGGAAACTAATTATCGGTATTAGGTCGGTAGTTGAAAGTTCGTGCCGACAGTGTGGACATTCTGACCGACCAGTCAACTTTTTTCCGGAATGGACACGAAGAATAACTACGTTAAGAAACGAACCAACTACTGCACCTAAGACAAAACCGAAGAAGGCTAGCCACAGTGTGAAAAGGGAAAAAGTCATTAAATGCTAGTTACCAAAGGCTGAGGTTATTCCGTAAATCGGCAGAATAATTGAGATTACTAGCAAGGCTACCATTACTCCTAGAACAACCATAATGATTGGCTCTAATGACGAAGTTAGGTTTTTAACTTGATGATCAACCTCAAGCTCAAAATAATTGGAAACTTTAGCTAAAACCTCGTCAATTTTTCCAGTCTCTTCGCCAACCGCAACCATCTGGGGGACTATGGCTGGAAAACTCTCGTCAGAACCCAAGGCTTTTGAAAGCTGGGCGCCTTTTTCTACTAAGGTGGCCGACCGATGGACAGCCTGACGGTGCAAAGCATTGCTAGCCACATCTCCGGAAATACGCAACCCTTCCAGAATGGGTACGCCAGCACCAATCAGAGAGCTCAAGGTTCTGGTAAATTCAGTTAAAGAGCTGTCACGGTTAAGTCTACCCATAATCGGTACCTTGAGTATCAAACCGTCAATAACCAAAGCTCCTTCGGGAGTTTTGCGATAGCGCCGCAGTGCAAAAAGCCCACCCACGACCGCGATAATCATCAACCACCAAAAGTTAACAAAGACATTGCTTAACCAAATCATAATCTTTGTGGGTAGTGGCAATTCAATGTTAAGGTCTACATAAAGCTGAGAAAGTTTAGGGACAACAAAGATCATGATAATTGAGATCACCAAAACCATCGCAATCAGAATAATCGTCGGATAGATAAAGGCACCTTTGATTTTAGCTTGAAACTCACGGTCTTTTTCTAGGGTATCGGCGAGTTTCCCTAAAACTTTGTCCAAAGTTCCTGAGGACTCACCTGCTTTAATAATGTTAATATAAGCAACAGAAAACTCACCCGGATGTTTCCCCAAGGCGGAAGCAAAAGTACTCCCTCCCTGGATATCATCGGCAACTGAGCGAATTATTTCCTCAAGACGGGCGTTTTCGGTTTGTTTTTCAAGGACGACTAGAGATTCTGTCAGCGGCAGACCAGAGGAAATCATTGTGGCTAATTGTCTGGTGAAATTGGCAATCGGTCCGATACCCAAACTCCCAACTCTCAGTTGAAAGCCAGCCTTCTTGGACTCGATGTTAATGACAACGAAACCCCTTTCATGGAGAATAGAGGCTGCTTGACGCTGGTCGACCGCTTCTATTAAGCCTTTTTTGGTCTCACCGGTCTTATCTTTAACTGTGTAAGTAAACTGCTGCATAACTTCAGTTAAAAGTTAAAATTGCAAAGTTATAGTTAATTAAAAACTTCTGAAAACTTTGGATTTTTAATTTATTTCTCCGTTCCGCCTCTTTTGACCTCACGAAGTAGGTCTTCTGACTTCAAGCTGTAACTAAGAGCAACATCCAAACTAACTTTTCCTTCTTTGACTAATTTTGCTAAACTGTTTTCCAAGGTGTTCATACCTACGTTTGAGGAAGTTTGAATGATGTTATCCAGCAGATGGGTCTTACCCTCACGGATCACGTTACGAACCGCCCCGGTGGCCAATAAAATCTCTGTAGCTGGATAGCGTCCGGCTTGCAATCCCGGTATCAAACGCTGAGAGATAATCGCCTCAAGCACGTTAGAGAGTTGTAGACGCACTTGCTCCTGTTGGTTTTCCGGAAAAACGCTTACTACCCGGTCTACTGATTGTGAAGCAGAATTAGTGTGGAGGGTGGCAAAAACCAAGTGTCCAGTTTCGGCGATGGTCAAAACCGACTCAATCGTTTCGTAATCGCGCATTTCACCGATAAGGACAACGTCAGGATCTTCACGTAAAACACTTCGCAAAGAAATTTCCCAGCTGTGAGTATCCAGGTGCATCTCTCTCTGAGCAATTAAGGCTTTACGAGAGGGGTAAACATACTCAATCGGGTCTTCAACTGTCACGACGTGAACACCGCGGGTTTCGTTGATTTCGTTAATGATTGAAGCAATGGTAGTGGATTTTCCGTGGCCAGTTGGCCCAGTTAGGAGGATGAGGCCTTGGCGCAGTTTTGAAAAATTTCCTAACACTTTAGGTAAGTGTAATTCTTCCAGACTAGGAATTTTGGAAGGTATCAAACGTAGGGCAGCTGATAAGTATCCTTTTTGGTAAAAAGCGTTAACCCTAAAGCGAGCTAGCTCACCCAAAGCAAAGGAAAAATCAATTTCTTTGTTAGTAAGAAGAAGCTCTTTTTGCTCTGGGGAAGTAAGAGCAAGAACAAGTTTTTCAATATTCTCCGGAGTCGGGGTAGAGGACTTTGTTATCGGTACTAAATTTCCGTTGATTCTAAGAGTCGGATAAACTCCAACCATCAAATGAATATCACTAGCACCCCTTTTTAGGGCTTCTTCTAAAAGTTCTTGTATTTCCACTCAAACCTCCTGTCTTTAAGCATCTTGTGCAACCCGTAAAACTTCTTCGATAGTAGTTATTCCTTCAAGAGCCTTGAGATAACCATCCTGCTTCATAGTAACCATACCATCGGCAATGGCAGTTTTTTCAATATCAGTACTTGGTGCCCTTTCCAAAATTAACTTGCCGATTTTTTCAGTAATGTTCAAAACTTCAAAAATACCAATCCGTCCTTTATAACCCGAATCCCCACACTTATTACAACCCTTACCTTTGTAAAGTACAATTTTTTTATGTCCAGAAACTTCCTCTAAGTCTTTAGTTTCATCAGGAGAAAGTTTCTTGGAGGCTGCGATAGCAGCCAAGTTTCCTAAAACCTCCTTAATATTGTCAACAATCGCTGCCGGTGGATCGAAAGCTTCTTTACAGTCAGTGCAATTTTGTCTTACCACCCGTTGAGCGCCAATGGCGTTCATAGAGCTGGCCAGCAAAAAAGTCTCGGCGCCCATGTCAAGCAGTCGGGGTAAGGCTCCAGCTGAAGAACTGGTGTGAAGAGTGGAAAAAACCAAATGTCCGGTCAGGGCTGCCTGAATAGCTAAACCAGCTGTTTCCGAGTCACGGATCTCACCAACCATAATAATGTTTGGGTCTTGACGCAAGAAACTGCGCAAGCCACTGGCAAAAGTTAGTCCTGCGACCGGGTTAATCTGGACTTGGTTGACACCCGGAATTTGGTACTCAACCGGGTCTTCCAAAGTCACAATATTCACTTTATCTGAGTTAATTTTCGAAAGGGCAGCAAACAAAGTTGTTGTTTTACCGCTTCCAGTTGGCCCAGTAATCAAGATAATGCCGTTGGGACGGATAATATTATCTTCAAAAATTTTTAAACCCATGCCTCGCAAACCAAGTTGATCCAAGGTTGGGGCACTTCCGGCCTTGGGCAAAAGACGCATGACGATTTTTTCTCCGTGAACAGTTGGCAGGGTTGAAATACGCAAGTCAACTGCTTGATCGTTAATTTTAAAAGAAAAACGTCCGTCTTGGGGAATGCGTTTTTCATCAATTTTTAAGTTGGAGAGGATTTTAATACGGGAAGTTAGCGCCTCATGAACTTTCTTGGGCAAAATTACTCTTTCCTGTAAAATACCATCGATGCGGTAACGAACTCTAGTCTTTTCTTCCATGGGCTCAATGTGAATATCAGAAGCTCTACCTTTCATTGCGTATTCAAGCAGGGTCGAAACAATCTTAGCAACCGGAGCCTCTTTGATAACCTCCTCAACTTTATTCAAATCCTTCAACTCTTCTTTGACTTCTACAGTTGAGGATTCTTCCACTGCTGCGGAAACTGTGCTAGTTAAGCTTTGAGAGTATTGGTCCGCAATGGCCTGATTAATTAAGCTAGGAGTTGAAATGTAAGGTTTGACTCTCTTGCCACTCTTACGCTCAATAAACTCAATTACTTGCAAATCCAAAGGATCAACCATCACCACTGATAAAACTCCGTCACCGGAAAGATCAAAGGGGATTAAAATGTAGCGGCGGGCAGCAGGTTCCGGCACTAAGGAGAGGACTTCGCTGGAGATGGGTTTAGAGTTTGGGTCGTAATAGGCAATTCCGATCAACTCACCGCGGGCAGCTACTAAATCTTCTGGGGAAACAAAGTTGTGCTCACGCACAACATCTTCGGGGCTTTTGCCGGTGTTTATTGACTCTAGTTTTACAAGGGAACGGTTTTCAGCAGTGATCTTCTTTTGTTCAAAAAGAATATCTTCGATGCTTTTATTAGTTACTTCCATTGGGCAAGTTTAGTCATACTAAAGTTCCGGCCTCTTAAATTACCCAAAACTGATAGTTTGACTATTTTATTGTAGTCTTGAATTTGTAATAATGTCAACGTAGCAAGAAGAACAACTTTAGAAATTCTTCTATTGGGCGCTTGTTAAGCGGCAAGCTATTATTATGGAAAACAGTTCCCTGTTAGTTACCGGCTCAACTCAAAAGGCCCGTGAAGAGTGGGCGCGCCAGAAGGCTAACAGTCAATCTAGCAAATTTGATATCTTAGAAGTTGACGCTAAGGAGCAACGTGGTATCGAGGGGGTCAGGCAAGTTTTGCAAGCTCTTAGCCGACAACCCTTTGAAGGCAACCTGATAACTATCCTTGTTCACGAAGCGGATAATCTCACTCAGGAAGCTCAAAACGCACTTCTTAAAGTTTTGGAAGAGCCTCCTACCCACTCACAAATCATTCTTTGCACCCAAACCAAAGACAACTTACTACCAACCGTAGTTTCTCGGTGTTTTGAAGTAAGGGTAGATGCGAGAGAAGACTCTGAAAAGAATTTTTCCGCTAGCGCCTTTCTAGAAGAGAGCTTAGGCAGTCAGATCGATTATCTGGAAAAAGTTGACTTAACAACCTATATTAGTGGTTGGGGCACTTTTCTTAACGAGGGTTTGCTTGGAGGCAAAAACCTTAATCCAAACCTTAAATGGCTTGCCAGTTATTTACATCTAATCATAAAATTAAGAAAAGGTCAAAAATTTTCTCTCAACAAAAAACTTCTAGCCATAACCCTCGCCCTAGAGTTACCATCAAAAGGTTAAGAAAAACTTGCATTTTTTGCTTGCAAGAAAGGTAGCTAACCTGCTAGAATAGTTCAGATCTCGCGCCATGAATGAATATTCCGCTAAAGACATTCAAGTCCTTGAAGGCCTAGAACCAGTAAGAAAACGCCCGGGTATGTACGTTGGTAGTACTGACCAACGTGGTCTTCATCATCTAGTTACTGAAATCGTTGACAATTCAGTTGACGAGGCTCTAGCCGGGTTTGCCAAAAATATCTGGGTTTTCTTGCACAAAGACAATTCGGTTACAGTTATTGATGACGGCCGGGGAATTCCCACTGAAATGCACCCAACTGCCAAAAAATCGGCCCTTGAAGTTGCTATGACCTACTTACACGCTGGCGGTAAGTTCGGGGGAAGGGGTTATAAAGTCTCCGGTGGATTACACGGGGTGGGCGCTTCTGTCGTCAACGCTTTAAGTGAACAAATGAGCGTTGAGGTTAAAAGAGAAAGCAAAATCTTTTATCAAACCTACAAACGCGGTAAGGCTTTGGGAGCAGTTGAAATTCTTAAAGAGATCAGGGCAACTGGCAAGGTCGGTGAGATCTGGGGAAAAGTTAGAGCTGGCACCCTGTCTAATTTCTTAGCTGACAAACAAGTGTTTTCAACTATTGAGATTGATTTTAAGAGCCTGGAAAAGCAAATTCGTGAAAGAGCTTACCTTGTAGCTGGACTATCTTTCCACCTCTATGATGAGAGAAACGGTTTAGAAAGGAACTTCTTAGATGCAGAGCAGCGCAGGAATGTCTTGGAAAGACATTTCTATTTCGAAGGTGGGATTACCTCTTTGGTTAAACACTTAAACAAAAATAAAATTACTCTCCACAATCCAATAACAGTACGCAAGGACACTGAGGGGGTAGGGGTGGAAGTTTCTTTACAATATAACGATTCCTTCAGCGAAGCAGTGGAGTCTTTTGCCAACGTCATTAACACTGTTGAAGGTGGTACCCATTTAACCGGTTTTCGGACTGCTCTAACCCGTTCAATTAATGATTACGCCAAAAAAGTTGGTGGTGTAAAAACTGGTGAGGAGGGTTTGACTGGGGATGATGCTCGAGAAGGTCTAACTGCGGTCGTTGCCATCAAGATGAACTCTGACCAAGTTGAATTTGAGGGTCAGACTAAAACTAAGCTGGGGAACGCTGAAGTTGCTCCAATTGTAGCTGGGGTGGTCAAAGAAGGTCTAGAAACTTACTTTGAAGAAAACCCTTCTGATGCTCGTGCTATCCTTGAAAAAGTAGTTTTGGCGTCTCGTGCTCGACTTGCCGCTAAAGCAGCTAAAGATGCAGTCATCCGCAAAGGTGCTTTGGAAGGCATGACCTTGCCAGGGAAACTGGCTGACTGTCAGGAAAAAGATCCTGCTTTTTCCGAACTTTACATAGTTGAAGGAGAGAGCGCCGGAGGAAGCGCCAAACAAGGCCGTGACCGGCGTACCCAGGCAATTCTGCCTCTTGGTGGGAAAATACTCAACACTGAAAGAGCTCGTCTGGACAAAGTTATCCAGTTTGAGGAAATCAAGGATTTAATCATCGCCCTGGGGGCTGGTATCGGAGATACTTTTAACATCGACAAAATTCGTTATCACCGCATTATCCTCATGACCGACGCTGATGTTGATGGTGAACACATTAACACTCTTTTGTTAACCTTCTTTTTCCGTTATATGCCGCTAGTGTTAGAACGCGGCTATCTCTATATGGCTCAACCGCCACTTTACAAAATTACTCAGGGAAAAAACGAACATTACGCTTATTCAGACTCCGAGCGTGACCAAATAATTAATGCAATTAAAAAAGGGGCAGGCATTACTACTAAAGAGGAGACTGAAGAGCCATCGGGCACAGGAGTAGGTGAGACCGAAGAGGTAAAAGTCGGTGGTAAAAAAATCAACATCAATGTTCAGCGCTACAAAGGGCTTGGGGAAATGAACCCTGGGCAGCTTTGGGAAACAACTATGAACCCCAAGAACCGAATTTTAAAGAAAGTTATGGTTGAAGACGCCGCTGAAGCCGATGAAGTCTTCAACATGCTCATGGGTGAAGAAGTCCCACCCCGTAAGAAGTTTATTCAGTCCCACGCCAAGTACGCCACTTTAGATGTCTAGTATGGAAAATCCCAACGACCAAGAAAGAGACGAGGAACAAAGTGAAAATAGTATCGGTAAACTCAAGGATGTAAAAATCGTTGAGGAAATGCAGCGTTCCTACCTTGATTACGCTATGAGCGTAATTGTCGCTCGCGCTTTGCCAGATGTTCGAGACGGTTTGAAACCGGTCCACCGGCGCATTCTTTACGCCATGAATGAGATCGGCTTAACTCATCAAGCCAAATATCGCAAAAGTGCTACGGTCGTCGGTGAAGTTTTGGGTAAGTATCATCCTCACGGTGATGCGCCGGTCTATGACGCTCTAGTTCGGCTAGCCCAAGATTTTGCTATGCGCTACCCGTTAGTTGACGGTCAAGGAAACTTCGGTAGCGTCGATGGTGACCCACCGGCAGCAATGCGTTACACTGAGGCTCGCCTAGCCCAAATCGCCTCTGAACTTTTGGCTGACATTGACAAAAACACTATTGATTGGGTGGACAACTTTGACGCCACCCGATCCGAACCGAAAGTTTTGCCGGGAAGGCTACCTAACCTTCTTCTCTCTGGTGGCAGTGGGATTGCTGTCGGCATGGCGACCAACATCCCACCCCACAATCTAATTGAAGTTGCTGACTCAATTATCCACCTCATTAACCAACCTGACTCTTCCTTAGAAGATTTAATGAAGTTTATTAAGGGACCTGATTTTCCCACCGGAGGAGCGATCTTTAATATCAACGAGATTATCGCCGCTTATTCAACCGGGAAGGGTAAGATAGTAATGCGGGCCAAGGCAGAAATTGAGGAAGACCGTGGTGGACGCTTTAAAATTATCGTCTCCGAAATACCTTACCAAGTTAATAAATCGCAACTAATCGCTAGAATTGCTCAGTTAGTTAAGGACAAAAAGTTAGAGGGAATTAGCGACCTCAGAGACGAGTCGGATCGATCCGGTATGCGTATTGTCATTGAGTTGAAAAGAGATGCTCGACCCAAAAACCTACTCAACCAGCTTTACAAGCACACTTCTTTGCAAATGGCTTTCAACGTCAATATGGTCGCTTTAGTTAACGGTACACCCCAAACCCTTAACCTAAAGCAAATTTTGACTGAATACATCCGTCACCGCCAAGACGTTGTTACCCGTCGCACTAAGTTTGATCTCGAACAAGCCCAAGCTCGTGCCCACATTTTGGAAGGTTTAAAAATTGCTTTGGATCATCTTGATGCGGTTATCAAAACTATCCGGCAGTCAAAAGATGCCGATGCCGCCAAAGTTAACTTAGTGCGCAAGTTCAAACTGACTGAAATTCAAGCCCAGGCGATTTTAGATATGCAGCTGAGACGACTTGCCGCTCTAGAAAGACAAAAAATCGAAGATGAATTTAAAGAAGTCACCAAGACTATCGCGCATCTTATGGATTTGCTAGGCTCGCCAAAAAAGATCTTAGGGGTAATTGAGACCGAGTTGAAAGACCTTAAAGAAAAATACGGTGACAACCGCCGTACCAGAGTTTACCGACAAGCAGTTGGTGATTTTTCTGAAGAAGATTTAATTCCAGCTGAAAATGTTATCGTCACTGTTACTGAAACCGGCTACATAAAGCGCGCTCCAACTGACATTTTCCGCACCCAACTGCGAGGAGGCAGAGGAGTAACCGGTGCCACTTTAAAAGAAGAGGATACTATCTCTCGGCTGTACCTAGCCAACACTCACGACAACATGATGTTTTTTACAAACCGCGGACGAGTTTTTCAAATTAAGGTTTATGAGCTTCCTGAAGGCTCGAGGATTTCTAAAGGCCAAGCCATAATTAACCTCGTCAACATCGAGCAAGGGGAGCTAGTTACTTCGATGTTTAACGTGCCTAAAGAAATAAAAAAAGGTTACATTTTTATGGGTACTAAGAAAGGGGTTGTCAAGAAAACGAATTTAGAAGATTTTGCCAATATTAGACGCTCCGGTATTATCGCTATTAATTTAGGAGCTGGCGACAGTTTAAATTTTGTCACTTTAACAGCCGGGGTTGATGAGATAATCCTGGTTACTAGGCTTGGGCAATCCATACGCTTTTCTGAAAAAGGGGTAAGGCAGATGGGCCGGGCTACCTCCGGAGTGATGGGAATTAGACTGAGAGCCTCAGATGAAGTTATTTGCACCAGCAAGGCTCCAAAAGATGCAGAACTTCTGGTCGTCACCGAGCGCGGTTTTGGTAAAAAAAGTAAGGTTTCTGATTGGCCTCTGCAGGGAAGGGCCGGTAGTGGTGTTAAAGCTGCTGAAGTCACTAGTCGTAACGGTAAAGTAATGGCTGCCAAGGTTATCGAAAAAGATGATCAAGACGTAGTGATAACTTCAAAAAATGGCCAAGTTATCAAGTTACCGATTAAAGACGTGCCACTCTTAACGCGCCAAACCCAAGGCGTAATATTGGTTCGCTTAAGTAACAAGGAAGATGTAGTCTCCGCCGTCACCACTATTAAGAAAGAGGTTAAGAGAGAAAAGGTTAACTAGTTTTTCCTTTACGTATAAAAAACTTTTTGCCTGGGGACATAATCTTAACTTTACGCAAAAGGGAGTTTTTCGCTACTGGCACACTGAAACTAAAAATACTACCTTTGCCAAGTTCGGACTCAACCCAAATCTTCCCTTTGTGCATGTCCACAATCGCTTTGGAAATATAAAGTCCTAAACCTGTGCCTTTTGAACCTTGTTCCAAAACCCCAGAGACTCTAAAAAATTTGGTGAAAAGCTTAGGTAAAGCGTTCTGCGGTATGCCCTGACCATTATCCTTAATGTGGGTGATCACTTCCTCTGGTGTTTCTTCCATACTAATCTCAACCCTACCACCCTCTGGAGTATAGTTAAGAGCATTACCAACTAAATTTGAGACCACCTCACTAATTCTAAACTTATCAATACTTACCTTTGGCAGTTTCTTTTCCGGTTTAACTACAACTAGACTAACCTTTCTTTCTTTAGCCTGAGGGAGAAAGTTATTGTAGGCTTCTTCAACCAAAGGTTGCCAATCAGTAGCTTGGGTTTGAATCTCTAGTGCACCTCTTTCGATACGGGAAACACTGAGCAGGTTTTCTACTAAGGCCGCTAACTGCGTGCTGGAAATAAAGGCTTTGTCGAGAAAAGAAAACTGTTCCGGAGAAAGCTTCTTACGTAGTTCCTCCAGTAGCACGGATAAATAACCGCGGACTGAAGTTAAAGGGGTTCTCAGCTCGTGAGCTGCCATGGAAACAAAGTCAAGCTTCATTTCCTCAAACTCCTTCTCGCGAGTCACATCAGTTAGGGTAATGATTGCCCCTAAACCTAGTTGTCTTCCTTCCTTAATCGCTGAGGAAACTAAGTCAACGAAAACTGTTTTGCCTTGATGGCCTTCAGCCTTCAAACTTTTTCTTTGAGTAACAACAACATCTTCTTCCAAGGGTTTGTTCGGAAGTAGCTGCCTAAATCCAATCTTTTCGCTACCATCACTTATCTTCAAGACTTCGTCGAGCTCTCTGCCTAAAACCTTATTTTCTTCCCAGCCAAACATAGTTTCTGAGGCAGGATTAACTTTAAGTATTCTTCCTTGAAAATCTAAAGCAATCACCCCATCAGCGATTGATTTAAGCATGCTGTTGATTTGATTTTTTTGCCCCTCGGCCAGAATTTTAGCTCTCTCAATCTCCTCAGAACGCCTTTGAAGACTTTCCGCCATCGAGTTGAAGGCTCTTGAGAGTTGTCCAACCTCATCGTTGGAAACAACCTCAATCCGGTGGGATAGCTTTCCCGAAGCAAGAGTCTCTGCTCCTCTCTGCAGAGTCGAAATCCAGCTAGTGACAAATCTTGACAACCACAAATTTACTAAAACAGAAAGGATCAAGCCAACCACAGAAATCACTAGGGCAAAGGCTTGGAGCTGAACACGTACTTCTCTGGAGACAGTCGTATCCTGTAGGAGAGGAGTAACTAAAAAGAGCCAAAGGACGTTGATGAAGATTAAAAGTAAGGCACTAAGGCCCAAGTAAATAACCAGAATTTTCCATTTAAGGTTGAAGTGGAAACCAGAAGATTTTGGAGCAGGCGACATTGTCTACTTAATAATTTAACACAAAAGAATTTAAGGTGGCAAAGGAAATTTCTCAGTAAGACCTTTTACTAGGGAGAGAGTTTTGCGAGCAATTTCGCTGTCACTTGGATTTTTCAAGACTGAGGCGATCATTTCGGCGACAGTTTGCATTTCTTGTTTACTAAAGCCTCGGGTGGTTACTGCTGGCGTTCCCAAACGAATTCCGCTAGTTACAAAGGGTTTACGTGTCTCGCCGGGGACAGTATTACGGTTGACGATTATCCCCACCGTCTCCAAAATACTTTCCGCTTCTTTACCAGTTAGACCGCCTTCTCCAAAATCGATTAAAAGCATGTGGTTATCGGTCCCACCAGAAACCAGGCGAAAACCTTGATTTAATAACACAGAAGCTAAGGTTTTGGCGTTTTCCACAACCTGCTTCCCATAAGCTTTAAATTCGGCCGTGGAAGCTTCTTGCAAACAAACTGCAATCGCGGCAGTGGTGTTATTGTGCGGGCCGCCTTGCAAACCTGGGAAGACCGCTTTATCAATTTTGGTAGCTAACTCCTCGTCGTTAGTTAAAATCAGCGCCCCTCGAGGCCCACGTAAAGTTTTGTGGGTAGTGGTCATAATTACATCCGCGATACCAACCGGAGAAGGATGAACACCGGCAACAATCAAACCAGCAATATGAGAAACATCGGCAATTAGATACGCGCCTACCTCATCACAAACTTCACGGAAACGCTTCCAGTCAAAAACTCGGCTGTAGGCAGTAGCTCCTGCCCAGATGAGTTTCGGCTTATGTTCTTTAGCCAAGCTTAACATGTTGTCGAAATCAATCAGTTCAGTTTCAGCGTTTACCGTGTATTGAACACTTTTATAATATTTGCCGGAAAAGTTAACGCCCCAACCGTGGGTTAAATGTCCACCTGAGGGTAGTGAAAGACCCATGATGGTGTCACCAACCTCTGCAAGAGCAAAGTAAATAGCTAGATTGGCAGGGGAGCCAGAGTAGCCTTGGACGTTAGCAAAATTGACCCCAAAAAGTTTTTTAGCACGTTCCTGCGCTAAGGTCTCAACCTCATCAACAAACTCGTTACCACCGTAATAACGCTTGAGAGGGTAACCTTCAGAGTACTTATTAGTAAAAACTGACCCCAAAGCCTCCCGAACTGCCTTTGAAGTATAGTTTTCCGAAGCAATTAAATTAATAACACGCTCTTGACGCACCTCTTCTTTTTTAATAATCTGGGCGACTTTAGGATCAACTTTTTCTAACATGTGGCGTAAGGCTACCAAAATTCACCTTAAAAGGCAATTTTTAGAGATCTTCTTTACTTCGCTTGCGATGAAAGAGGAATTACAACTCCTCTTTACATCGTCTTCGACGCAAGGAAGAATTATAATTCTTCCTTATTACCAGAGTGAAAGGCGCGGTGGACGTCTTTGAGATGGCGGTTAGTAATGTGGGTATAGATTTGAGTTGTCGAGATGTTGGCATGCCCCAACATTTCCTGCACCGACCGGATGTCGGCCCCGTTGATTAAAAGGTCAGTAGCAAAGGAATGACGTAAAGTGTGAGGGGAAGCTTTGATGGGTAATTGTGCCTTGCGCACATATTTTTCCAAAATCCGTTCAATAGAACGTACTGACAACCTCATTTTTTCTCCACCTCTTGTTGGATCCTCACCTTGTGAGTAACGAATGAAAAGAGGGTTGTAGCGATCGGCGCGGGTTCTCAAATAACGGTCAATCCAATTTGCCGCGCTATCGGAAATAAAAACCACTCTCTCCTTACCACCTTTACCCACAATCCCAAACTCAAGACGGGATAAATTAATTTTATCGCGGTTTAATTTTTGCAGTTCGCTCACCCGCAAACCAGTGGAGAAGAGGGTTTCTAGAATAGCTTTATCCCTCAAGCCTTCAGGGGTGGAAATATCCGGAGCAGCCAGTAACCTTTGCAACTGTTCTGTATCAAGCACTTTAATCGGTCTGGGGTCTTGGTCACCAAGCTCAATTTTTTCCGCCGCTAGTGTTTTAACATCATTTTTAGCTAGATAGCGCAGAAAAGCCCGCAAAGCGATAACAAAGTAATTCTGGGTAACTTTTTTCAGAGGTTTGCCGGTTTGTTCGTCCACCCAACGAGCCAGAAAAACACGGTACTTGCGCACTAATTCTTGATTAATATCTTTAGGGTTGATATCGCCGGCAAACCCTAAAAAGCGTTTGAGGTAGTGGTCGTAATTGCGGATAGTCAGTTGCGAAGCGTTTTTTTCAACTTCAAGATGCTCGAGAAAATCAGTGATAAGTTTGGACAGTGTAGACATAATTCAATTTTAATCTAAAAGAGGGTGGAAGGCAAATATTGTGCGACGTGAAATAAGCAAAGAAGTGGCCGCCATTGAGTTTACCTTACGGTAGACTCTCTGGCGGCCTGAACTATAGCACTTGCTTCGTCCCAACTCTCCTTTGTGTAAGACCTGTGGCACCTTTCGCACTTGCCAATCTGCAGGCCAGACAGATCTTTTCTGCTGAGTTCCAGCTGGCAGAATGGGCAGATGCTTCTGGGAGTAGGTTGAACTGTCTTTGGGCGGGACTGAGAGTTCAACTGTTAGCTCCTTTCTTAGTTCCTTATACTATACCACATTTGAACTCAAAAGTCAATCTCATAGTAGTATAACTTGAGGCAAAGAAAACCGAAGATCCAGAGGTTGAATCTTCGGTTAAGTAGTTAGGCAAGGGCCAAGAGTCTTTCTTCCTCAGTTAGACTGTCAGCCCAATGGCTCAGTGAAACTGCCCCAGATTTCACGTCTTCTACAGCGCGGTCAAGAAGCCGCAGAAGATTTTCCTTGTCCAGCTGATCTCTCACGATGTGACGAAGAGTTCTCACTGCTTTCATCAGAGAGAACCGCACCTCTCTACTAGAGAAGAGAGAGAGGTCGTCGGCGAAACCAGTCAGGTAAGTGCGCACAGCTTCCATGTTTGGGTTAGCCATCCGACTCACACTAGCGTGAAAGTTCGCCAGACTCTCAGCCATTTCAAAGAGCTGAACACTGCTGAGGCGAGAGTAGTACTGCAACCTAAACCCTCGGTCAGATCTGTCTTCCAAAATGTGGTCTATTTCAGCTAACCTTTTGTCTGCTTCCAATAAAGTGAGACGAATCGTTTCCCGTTCCTGAAGAGTCAGCTGGACAATACCAGCTCTTTCTTGGCGCAGCCGATCCTGCATACGAACCCGCAGGCCCGAGAGATAGCGTATCTCTCTTTCGTACTGACTTTGGACGTGAACCACCTGGCGCAGACTGTGAGACAGATCGTCCACTACTTCGTAGATCCGCCGTTTCAGACCTCCAGCTGCTGTAAAGACACCAACCTCTCTTCTTTGTTCAAGGCTGGCAGCTCTCAACCAAAGGTAATCAGGCGACGAAGCTCCAACTGACAAGAAACGGCTGTTTAGAACCGCTCTGGGAATGGTAGTACGATTATCCCAACTCCTTTCGAACTTAGCCCGAAACCGTCGCGGGCCATCTTGGTAAACCGGGGGTAGCCGTATCCTCAAGCTCTCAAGCAAGAGGACTACTGTCGGTGATCTGCCAGGACCTCTCCAATCGGAGTTGAGAGGGTAAATTGGCAGGGCGGCCACTCTCCCAGATCTTATGGCCGCGTCTATCCGGTGGGCAACGACCTGAAGATCTGCTCTCCTTTTGGGCAATTTCTTCCTCCATCCTTTTTCTTTGAGGGCTATTTTACCCTGCAAAATCCAGTTTTGCAAATAGGGCATAGGCCTGCTAGACTAAAAAGCCCTATGGCGAAATTTTTTGACTACACCTTAAATAGAAGCTTGGCGCATGTTAAGCGCTTCAACAACCGCCCCCAGCACTTTCCAGAAAGCGTGGCCGAACACTCTTTTTACGTAGCTCACTTCACCCAACTTCTATGTTCTTTATTGCGGGAGAAAAAAATCAAAGTTGACCAGGAAAAAGCAGTCTCCATGGCCCTGATCCACGACGCTGAGGAGGGTTTTTCCGGTGATATTCTCAATCCTTTCAAGCATTTCAACGAAAAAGTTGCCGGCGCTATCCGGGAAGTTAATGAGGAAACTATTGAGATGATGTTTGAGGGTTTGGATCCAAAAACTGTCAGTGAATTTATTGATCTTTGGCACGAAGAGCAAAAGCGCGCAACAATTGAATCTCAAGTTGTGAAGGTCGCCGACAGCCTTTCCCTTATTTCTAAATGTTTTGAGGAAATCGAAGCAGGCAATGGATATTTTTCAGAAATCTACAAAAAAGAACTGCGCAATCTAAAATCTTTAGATTATAAATGGTGGCAAAAAATCCAAAGCCAAGTCCTTTCCGGCGCCGAAAAAGAAGTTTAGTACAAACCCATAGTCTTGACAGTCTTTGCTTTTGTGATATAATAAAATCCTTTCTTTGAAAATTGGAGTAGAGAAACCTCTGTGTGGAGAAATTTGATTACAAATATTTGCCACCAAATTCCTCTGCGCAGGGGCCAGTAGTGATTTTTTGAGACGGTCGGGATACGCCAACCAGATCTGATCGTCGTTCGTTCACGGAGAGAGGCCTCTCTTCGTAATCGGATACCCAAAATTGGCCTACTGAGGCCTGAGGGAAAGGGTGAGCGGCTGCTGGAAACAAACTTGGAGCTGGTCGGAGATTGCGAGCCAAAGTTGGCGTATCGCATGGCCCTCGGGCCCATACGCGGCGAGAAAGCGAGAGTCTTCCACCATACTCCAAGTATTAAAGCGCTGGTCCGAAAGTCCCCATGGGACGCCCACCACTCTCGAGAGGTTGGGTAGGGCCACACACACGATCCGGATTCGCCCCGATATAGATCGAGGTAGACGGGTCGCCACGCCGGGTAGAAAGCTCGTCGCAAGACTTGCAAGTACACCCGGCGTATCTATTTTCTTTTACCCCAAATCGCTAAATGTTGGCCGGTTCTTTCTGGTTGTAAGTTCAACATTATTGCTGGAACTACCGCATCTTTCCCAAACCGAGCCCGCAGATTGTCAATTCTTTTTTCTAAACCCAAACGCTTTTCTCTAGGAGCGTCAAATAAAGAAAGTTGAGAACTTTCACCAAACTGCGATATCTCGATACCAACCAAACGAAGCGGAGTTCGCCTGTCCCAAAGTTCTTTCAGCAAAGTTTCACCCAAATCGTAAATCTCCTTAGTTGACGAAGTAAAATAAGGCAGAACCCGTTGGCGACCAACCATACGAAAGTCCTTATAGCGGATTACCACGTGCACACAACGGCCGCTGTAACCCTCAACACGCATTTCCTCACCAGAACTTTCGGCTAATTTTCTTAGCATTGCTAATATGAAATTCTCATCACCTCGATCAGTGTAAAAAGTTTCACTCCGAGAAACGGATTTTGCGGTAACTCTTGGGACAAACCAAATGTTATCCCGCCCATTGGCCGCGTTCCACAAACCCAAAGGAAATTGGCCTAAACTCTCTATTTTCTCGTGAGATAATCGTGCCAGGTCACCAACCGTTCCTAGACCCAACTGTTTGAAATAAACTTCGGTTTTCGCACCGATACCTGGTAAATCGCGCAGGGGTAGGGGAGCAAGAAATTTTCTCTCGCTTCCAGCCGGAACGTAACAAAAACCATCCGGTTTGTTAAAATCACTGGCTACTTTAGCACAAACTTTAGTAGATGCTAAACCAATTGAGGCAGTAATACCAACTTCTTTTTTAACTTCGGCACGGATTTTTTGGGCAATTTTAGTTAAATCCGGATAAATAACTTCAGTACTAGAAAAATCCAAAAAAGCCTCATCAATTGAAACTCTTTCTACTTTTGGGGCCCATCGTGCGGCAATTTGGAAAACTTGGTCTGAGGCTTTAATGTACTCCTCGTAATGGCCACCGATTACAATCGCGCTCGGACAAAGTTTCAAGGCTTGGTAAAGTGGCATACCTGACTTGCAACCAAAAATCCTGGCCTCGTATGAAGCGGTGGCGACCACTCCTCGAGGAACAGACTTGCCTTGCGGATTAACTCGGCCAACCAAGACTGTTTTACCCAATAAGCTCGGGTTAAGCTTAATTTCCACTGCAGCGAAGAAACAGTCAAGATCCAAATGCATCCAAGAAGCGCGGGGCATACTTAAACTATCCGAAGAAAAGGCGAAAAAGTCAACTCGGACAAACAGTATCAAACTGGATTTTCTTAGAAAACTTTGCTAGACTAGCACTCAAGTAAAAGCGTATGACGTAAAAGGAGTGAGATGGAAGTACTGTCAATACTATCTGGGTCGAACATAGCGTTCGCAGCTGTCGGCATAGCTTTGGTATGCGTTGCGCTGCGGATAGCGTTCATTCGTTAACAGAAGAGAAGATTAGGCCCAAGGCGGATCAGCCAATCCCCAAAGTTCTGGTTGGACATCCCTCCAACGAGAGTAGCTGGGGAGCCCCGTCCCACAAGCACAGCTAGTCTCATCCACCTTGGGCAACCAAAACTTGCTAGCTGGCTAACTCAAACTCTGATTTAGCCAGCTTTCTCTTTACTCAAACTTTAGACTTGCGCCAACCGGCAGCTTTGGCCTCTTCTTCTGAACAGAACCAACGCTCGCCTTTCTCTTCGTTGACTACAGTATCGTTATACTTCCGTTGACCAGGCATATGGTAAATTTTCTCTCCAGTACTTACAGAAATGTTGCCCTTAATGTTGCAACCTGAACTTCCCGAGAGAGGGGAGAGGCGATAACTTTCGCTTGATTGCACACCTAAACTACTACCGCAGGCTGACCATAACCCTTTATTATTTTCCCGCGCAAACTGTTCGGCAGCAGAGAGTTTATCTTGATATTTAACATCTGGCGGGTAAGAAGAAGCTCTAGCAAAACCTTCTTTGACTAACAGTTCATTAACAAAAGTATTGCCAACGTAAATATAACGCAACAAACGGCTGTACTGATCAAACTCGGAAACATCTTTTTCCAACTTCACTTTTTTGTTTTCTACCAGCTGTTTATTTTTCTCGCTAGCTTCCTTACCGAAACACTGAACTTCTTCACGCGGATCAACTGTTTCGGGAGTATCGATACCGATGTAGCGGACTCTTTTCCCTCCCTCAATTTCAATAGTGTCGCCATCAACTACTTTGGTTACCAAAAACAAATCTTCTTGGCTAGTGGCAGTTTCTTGAGAACTCTCCGCCTCTTGACTACCACCAACACTTGTCTTGGATTCATCTTTCTTCCCATCAGATTTATTGTCGTTAACACCTTGAACCAAAAGGAAAACGCCCAAAACAATTACTAGGAAGGTGAGCGGGTAGAAAAGCTTTTCACGCATCTTAACTAGACCTTAAAGGTAGCTTGCAAACTTGTCAATCTTTCCGCTACGATAGTTGCCCATGATCCGAACAGCTTTTCTTAAACTTGTACTATCGCTAGTTGGCCTAGCAATTTTCCTGCTTATCGTCTCGCAAAAACCTAACCAAGATCTGGGTATAAAACCAGAAGCCAAAGTAAAAATCGGCTCTCAGTCAATTTTGGTAGAGATCGTTGAGAGCCAAGAAGAGGTTGAAAAAGGCTTGTCGAATCGTGATTTTTTAGCTAGTAACGCTGGCATGCTTTTTAATTTTCCGGAAAGAGCGGTCAAGAGTTTTTGGATGAAAGACATGAAGTTCCCACTGGATATTATTTGGATTGATGAGGGTAAAATAGTCGGCATTGAGGAAAACGCACCGACTCCCTCTGAAACAATTCCAGCTTTCACCTCACCTCAACCAGTAAATAAAGTTCTGGAAGTAACTGCTGGCTTTGTAGAGAAAAACAAAGTCAAGATCGGCGACAAGGTTGAAACTGTAAAGTAAAATAGAAGCATCATCAAGGAAGGAGGGAACTTTGTTCTGGGAACCCCGCCTCAGACGTTACGCAACGCACGGAGTAATCTTGACGTTTTGCCTCTGGGTAGTAGTCGGGTTGCAGTGGAGGACCATAACTACTGTTACGCCACAGCTTGCAGTGAGTCTACTACCTACTGTGGCAAGCAGCTTGGCTGCTCCGGTAATCGATAGTCCAGTCGGGGAGTGCGACACAAGACTAGTCACTGCCCCAAACAAGCTTTTTATCTGGCCCATCTGTGGACCCATCTCATCGTTTATGGGGCCGGGCCACCCAATCGGTATTGACATTGATCTCTACTGGGCAAAGACAGAGGAAGACAAAATAGTAAGAGCGCCAGCTTCCGGGGTGGTAACCTATACTGGCGGCAACCCTTGCTGCTCTCTCGGAAACTATCTAGTTATTGATCACCAGAACGACTTTCAAACTCTCTACGCCCACTTGGGAAAAATCCTCGTGGTGGATGGTCAAGAGGTGAAGCAGGGAGAGGTCATCGCCATTGCCGGTCGAAGCGGCTACTCTACCGGCCCTCACTTGCATTTCGAGGTCCATCATAACGGCGTGCCCGTCAATCCGTTTGACTATCTGCCGTAGAAAGGAGCAGCGCGTGCTACTCACTTCAGAAATCGGTGACGGAGAAGCAACACTAATCGGCCTAACTGCAATCCTAGGCTTCGCGCTTCTAATCATGGCGGAGGCTATCTTGTGGATTGATTAAAACGTAAAGGCACACCATCCCGTTGATTAAAATTCGACGGGATTTTTTTGACTATTTTTTGTTAAACTACCCATGCATGGAAATTAACGATAAAGTCTACGGTACGGTTGAAATAACCGAACCGGTGATTTTGGAACTTTTGGAAACTAGCCCTTTGCAACGAATTAAAAAGGTCAACCAGGCTGGTACACAACTCGTCTTAACTCACAAGAGAGTCACCCGCTGGGATCACTGTGTTGGAGTGATGTTACTTTTGAAAAAATACGGAGCATGTTTAGAAGAGCAAATTGCCGGGCTCCTGCACGACGTACCCCATACGGCTTTTTCCCACTCAGCTGATTTTATTTTTCGCCAAGGCCACACACAAGGCTACCACGAAAAGTTTTTGCGAAAAATTATTTTTGCTTCGGACATCCCCAAGATTTTGGAAAAGTACGATTTTAATCCTGAAAGAATAGTTGATGAACACAACTTTTCGTTGCTTGAACAAGAGCTACCCGCTCTTTGTGCTGACCGGATTGATTATTCTTTGCGTGATATGGTCCGCGACAGCGTGATTACTAGAGAGCAAATTGACCAAATTTTTAAAGTCCTCACTGTGCTCGACAATCAGTTTGTTATGACAGATCAGGAAGTTGCTTTAATGTATGCCCACAAATACATGAACCAGTGCCTAACTTCTTGGGCATCTCCAATGGACTTAACCACTTACGAGCTTTTTGGGGAGATGGTTAGAATTGCTTTTGCTCAAAAAATCTTAGTAGAGGAGGATTTATTTTTAACTGACGAAGAATTTTTAGAAAAACTGCGCGCTGCCAAAAATAAGGATATTCAAAAATATTTAGATCTAATGACGCCAAATTTAAAAATTGAGTTTAATGAGACTGATTACGATTTTGATACTCGCGGCAAGGTTCGCTATATTGACCCACCGATCAAAACTAAAAACAGCATAAAGAAACTCTCTGAGTTAAACCCAGAGTTTGCCGCCGAAATTCCCAAATTTATCGCCCAAGTCAAAAAAGGCTACCGTATCAAAATCCTTTCTTCCTAGTTGCTTTTCGCCTAATTTTTGGGTAGATTTAACACATGATAGTTGGTACTACCAATCTTCCTCTTCGCGATGGGAATTAAAAACTCCCGCTTCTTTTCTTCCTAAACAATCCCTTGAATTTCTACTTAAGTTAAGCATACAATCAAGATAGGAAAATAAACGAGGGGAGAGAGTGATGGAAAACCTAGCTCGGGAAGTCGGTCTCTTTCCTCAATTATTCTATTACTACTGGGAAAGAGAAATCCTTGTTTACGCTCGAGAAGCAGCGATCCGGCTCAAAGACAAAGTTCCTTTCAAAGATAGGGTTCCTTGGGATCATGTAGGCCCGCTAACGCTCTGGGAGCTGCAGTCCTACGTAGTCACCGGAATTCTTCTGGTCGCTGCGGTCTTTGTCTCGGTCTGGTTCGCAATCGTAGTCGGAGCCCTGTTAGCGTTAGTAGGCGCACCGGTCTACAACAACCTAAGAAGGCAGGATTATCTACCCGACGTCCTGGGTCACAAGACCCTAAAACTAAGATCGACGAAAGGCACACTCATTGTCGGCTGGGTCTGTGGACTGACGCTTTACGTACTGAAGTTTCTGCTGGCAGGGTTTCAGGCCACGATCTTCACCAGACTGGTTGGGAACATTATCGAGAAACCAAACGTTTGGTGGAAAAAGATAGTCCGTTGGGCAGCGTTGAGTGTTGGACTCGTCCACTTTGGTGTTTCCACTTCTCACCACTTGCTCAATCGGGCGGGTTACTCCGAAAAAAAGGTTTTCCGACTTAGCGTTGCCGGCTCAGTAGTAAACGCACTCTGGCGAGTTTCCTCAGGCGCAGCTGCGATCAAGGCACTAGCGGGCTTCATCAACCCAATTACGTTTATCTAGTAGAGAGACCACCAAGAGCCAAGAAGCACAATCCTTGGCTCTTTTTTTTGCTTGAATTCTCCAGACTAAGTAGCTAGAATGTTTCTTCATGATTAAAATCGAAGGTGTTACTAAAGAATACAAAAGTGGTGAAACTAAATTTTTGGCTCTCAACAGGGTTTCTCTGGAAATTAAAACTGGCGAGTTCGTCAGCATCTTAGGACCTTCCGGCAGCGGTAAGTCCACCTTAATGCATTTAATTGGTGGGTTGGATCGACCCAGTCAGGGAAAAATTGAGGTTGATAGCATTGATCTCTCTACGGCTCCTGATAAGACGCTTGCTAACTTCCGCAGTGAAAAAGTGGGTTTTGTCTTCCAATCCTTCAATCTTTTAAATACTTCTTCGCTCAACAATGTTTCCTTGCCGCTAGTTTATTCAAAGAAAAAATTTAACCGCAAAGCTCGGGCTACTGAACTTCTAGACAACGTTGGTCTGGGAAACCGACTTAGAAACCGCCCTTCTCAGCTTTCCGGTGGAGAACAGCAAAGAGTTTCTATTGCACGAGCCTTGGTAAACGACCCCGAGATAGTTTTGGCCGACGAGCCGACCGGCAATTTAGATTCAAAAACCGGAGAACAAATCGTGGAGCTACTGTCTAACTTTAATAAAAAGGGCAAAACTGTAGTGGTCGTTACTCACGACGAAGCCCTAGCTAAAAAAGCCGACCGTATTATCCGTATTAAGGATGGGCAGGTAGAGCAATGATATTATTCTTGGACACAATTAAAATGGCTGTTTCCTCGCTTCTGGCCAAAAAAATTCGCAGTTTTCTTTCAATTCTAGGCATTGTGATCGGCATTTTGACCATTTCGAGCTTGCTGTCGATCGCCCTAAGTGTTCGCAGCCAGGTAGAGGGGACGATCAAAAGTTTGGGTTCCAATATAATTACTGTTGTTCAAGGTGATATTAGCGGTGGCGGTGGGTTTAGTTCTGCAGTTGGCACTGGCACTCTGACCGAAGAAGATTTTAATTCAATCAAAACCAAGATAGGTAAAGTGGAAAATGTCTCTATGATTATGTTAATTTCCGGCACAGTTAAAACTCAAGACAAGTCTGTTCCGGGCGCAATTATTTTCGCTAATTCCCCAAGCGCTGAAAAAAGCCTTAACATAAAAATTGACCAGGGCCGTTTCCCAACAGAAGAGGATAACAATACCAAAGCTAGGGTTATCGTTCTCGGTAATAAGGCTGCCAACGAGCTTTTTGGTACAACTAGCGCTATAGGAAAAACAGTTGAGATCCGGGCTACAGAATTTACTGTAGTTGGAGTTACACAAACAGCAAGTTCCACAATTAGCTTTGGCGGTCCGGATCTCAACAGTATTGTAATGATGCCAATCCAAACCGGTTGGGAGATAACTGGTATTAAACAAGTCTACCGTATTACCATGCAGGCAAAAAGTGCCCCCGAGGTTAACTCTGCAAAAGACGCGGTGAAAAAAGTAGTTTTGGCTAATCACAAAGGCGAAAAAGACTTCACTGTGCTCACTCAAGAAGATATTTTATCTACGGTTAACGGTATTTTGAATATCCTCACGGCAATGCTTGGAGCAATTGCCGGTATCTCCTTGCTGGTAGGTGGAATTGGAATTATGAACATAATGTTAGTGTCGGTGAGTGAGCGCACGCGCGAGATCGGTATCCGCAAAGCGGTCGGCGCCACTCGAGGGGCAATTTTGTTGCAATTTTTGATTGAGGGGATAATTCTGACAATGTTAGGTGGTTTAATTGCTGTGGCGATTTATTCGGCAGCGGTGAGTGCAGTACCGAAAGATTCTCCCATTCCAATTGATTTTAACTGGAACGTAGTAGCTCTATCGCTTGGTTTTTCAGCCTTAATTGGAATAATTTTTGGAATAGTACCCGCAATCGGAGCCTCCCGCAAAGACCCCATCCTGTCTCTGCGCTACGAGTAATCTCTTAAACTATAATTTGGAAAAGAAAAGACCCGAGGAAAGTAATGAGTTTCCTCGGGCCGTCGTCGGTGGATCCGGTTCCAAGTCTTGGTAACGTTGTTGCCGTTTCCTAAAGACTGGTTGAACCTAGTTTCCTCCCTTTACTTACCGCCCTGTTAGCTGGACTAGTAGTTCAGCAGGGTGGTCAGAGCGGTGCGTCGGAAGGCAAGCAGGTCAGCGAAGTCGTCGACCGTGGCCAGTCGTCGGATGGCGACGTAACCGAAGCTCAGGACCAGAACGAGGACAATGGCATATGGACTGCCCAAACCTCTCGTTGCCGTCATATACGCTTGGGCGAGGACGTTGGTAGCACTTGCCCAAATGCTCGAACTCGGCGTCACGGCAGTGTCGCCGTCGGGTGCCGTCTGTTGGGCGTAGAGGGCTGCGTCGTCCGTGTTGCCAAACAGAGCAGTCGTGTTCGCCTTGCCATCGCTTGTCCCTACTCCGTCGATGTCAGTGGAGGTCTGGGAAGCAAGAGCGAGGCCGTCGTTGACTGCCAGGCCATCATCTACTGTCACCGCGTAGACCGAGACGTCCATCTCGTACGACTGCCCTGATGGAGTCGTAATCGTACCTTGGACTGTATCGATCTGAGTTGCCGTGAGAGCGACGACGCCGTCGTCCGTCATCACGTACATCGTTGTCGTGGCCGGTGGGTCGTGTCCGAGCTTCAGTCCGAAGAGACCGAAAGCTCCGAACGCTACGAGGAGAGCGGCGATAAGGCCGACCACCCCAAGCTTTCTGTCTTTCAAGGCGGTTCCTCCTGTTGTCCTTCTTTGGAAGGATCTTGCCGGGTTTCTCTCTTTTCTTCGTCTCTGCCCCAGAACGTAATTTAGGTCTTCACCACCTCGCATCGCCCTCGGCCGAGAATCGCAGCTGCGACACCGAGGGAGCTATGACCGTAACGTTCTGGTAGTCCCTTTCCATTCCCTTTCTACCCACACTACGGGGGGGGTCGGTTCAAAACGATCTGGAAGTCCCTGTTTTTCTCCTTTCTTGGCTATAAAAATGGATAGGTGCAACACCGCAAAACTCTTTGTGGTGTTGAAATAATAGTAACAACAAACTGAGGGAGAATGCAAATTAGTCAAGAAGGGAAGTCATTCCAAACCAAACTCTTTGAGGTCGATTTTCATTGGACCGGTTTTGAAAAAATTCTCAATTGACTCTAAAACCTGAGAGGGAAGGAAACGGGCCTTCAACAAATAGCCTTGTATGCCGATATCTACTGCCTGTTTGATGACCGAACCCTGACCCAAATTGGTGAGCAAATAAACTGGGGTGTCTTTGTAGTCTGGGCCAGAGGTGCGAATGCTTTTCAAAACTTCGATACCAGTCTTTTTTGGCAGCATAATGTCAAGCAATACCAGATCAAATTTTTCGCCAGTTGCCTTATCCACTCCTTCCTGCCCGTCCTCAGCAATGACCACTTCGTAATCGCCCTTTTTTAACTCCCGCGAGTAAATATCCCGAATAAAAATATCATCCTCAACCAATAAAATCTTCTTAGCCATTGCAAATAATTATCTAATTAAAATTAACGCTTGTCTAGTTTTTCTCTCTGCTTCTGGCTGTTGCCTCGTGAAAAATTACTCACCAGAGTGATCGAGCCAGTCGGGACCATGTGGAGAGTACCGTTTTTCTCACGGATCCAAACTGTTCTTAAAGTAATTTTTTCTACTAAACCCCTTTTTCCGGAAATTTCAATTTCATCACCTTCATCAAATTGATCTTCGGCTAAAAGGAAAAAACCACTGATAATATCTTTAACTAGGGTTTGGGCTCCAAAACCGATCGCAAAAGCCGCAATCCCAGCGGAAGCCAGTAGTGGTGCCAAGTCAAAGCCTAAAACACTTAGGGTCTGAAAGAGAGCAAAGCCAATAATGACAGTAGAAATTAGGGTACGCACTACCGAAGTTAAGGTTCTCAATCTTCTACCCCGAGGCGATCCTTGGGCCAGTTGGTTAACAAAGGTTTTAGTTAATAGTTGCAGTAAGCCCCAAAGAACAAGGGAAACTGTAAAAAGATAAATTAATTTAGTCGTGGTTGGATCGAAAACACTAAAAGGATAAATCATTCGAGATTATTGTACCAAAAATTGAGAAGTTTGCGTAAGCTCTATTTGTCTTGTTATGATTTTACTTATAGCAATCTAATGGAATCTCTTAACGAGCGAGTAATCAATATTGGTTCTTTGGAAAAAAGGCCTTCGGGATTAAGTGTTTTCCTCTCTCTCTCTTTTGTTCTTTTAGTTGTAGTCGGAGTTGGTTTTGGCCTCGGGCTTCTTTACGGCCAAATTAAGGCTAACGAGCCAGAAAAAGCAGTTCTTAAAAAAACTTCGACCGTCTCTGCCCAAAAAGACGGCAGCAAGTTTTTTATTGACCGCAATTACAACTACCAAATTACCATCCCAGAAAGTTGGGCCTTGACTGAAAAACAAGAGGCAGTACCAGGAATTATTTTGCAATCTAAAAACTCATCAGTCGAGCTGTGGGTAGGTGTTGAACAACCCCCGATATTTAGCAAAGAACATCAAGAAGCAATTGAGGTTACCAATAAGGTAAAAATTAAAATTAACAGTCAAGAAGTCCAACTAACTGAGTATGTTTACAAAGCAGGAAATTATCTTTCTTCAGTAATTATCAAAGCTAAAAACGCTCACCCAAAAGTTACTCTCTGGCTCAAAGGTATTAACAAAGAAACCTACGAGACTGCAAAAGGGGTTGTCCAAAGTTTTAAGTTCCTCTAATGATCAAAAAACGCTACAAAATCGCTGCGGCAATTGCTGCGATCATCTTTTTGGTATTTTTGCCCCACAGCAACCTTCTAAACAAAGTCGGGGACAGTCTCTCTGAAGGTACTGTTCTTGAGAAAGACACACCTAAAACTGAAACTAAAAAAGAACCACCCAAAATTGATCGAGAGCCGCTGAAAGCTAAACTTTTAACCGATCTTACTACTTACCTTTCTGCCAATCAAAATTTCACGGTTGGGATCCATGATATTAATAACAACGAAACTTTTGGTATCAGAGAAACTGAAATGCTACACGCTGCCTCAATCATGAAAGTCCTAGTGGCCACGGCTGCTTTTGAAGAAGTAGAGACAGGCAAATACAGCTTGAACACACCTTTGGGTGGCAATACCTATCAATTTCAACTCCAACAAATGATCAACCAAAGCAACAATTACTCTTGGGATTATTTTAACAATCTCTTAGGGTTTAAACGAGAGCAGGAAACAGCTGATCGACTCGGACTAACAGCGATCAACGTTTTTCAAAACCACATGTCTGCTGTGGGTGTTAGTGAGCTTTTATTGAAACTTTACAAAGGAGAGGTGCTAAAGACCGAGCATCGCGATCTGCTCTTTTCTTATATGCAAAATACCGAAACCGAAAACCGCATTTCACCGGCCGTTCCGGCAGGGGTTAATTTTTACCACAAAACCGGTACCTTTGAAGGCGGCTTCCATGATGCAGCTTTAGTTATTCACCCCAAAAATCCGTTTATTTTAGTTATCTTTACCTACGACTTGACCGGTTTACCGCATACAGAGCGTGCTGCTGCAATTCAAAACGCGGCCAGCGCTGTTTATACATACTTCAGTTCAATCTAGCTGGAAATGGATAGAGCATTGTAATATTATTCGTTTACCATGACCAAAAAAGTACGCATCTACACAAAAACCGGCGACAAGGGAGAAACTTCTCTGATTGGCGGACAAAGAGTGAAGAAGTACGATCAACGGGTCTGGACAATCGGCGCTCTTGACGAACTCAATGCCAACTTAGGCGTTGCCAGCTCTCAAATAAGAAACTCAAAGATCAATAAGCTGCTGGAAAAAATTCAGAACGAACTTTTTGAGGTTGGAGCGGAACTAGCTGATCCTAACAAAGCTGGAAATTACTTTGAACTAGGACCGGAAAAAATAACTGACTTAGAAGCTGAAATAGATAGTTTTGATAAGAGACTACCAGCCTTAAAAAACTTTATTTTGCCGGGTGGTTCACCCGCAGCAAGTTTCTTGCACCAAGCCCGGTCGGTTTGCCGACGAGCTGAAAGACAGCTATCCCTCTTGGCTACCAGCACTAACATCAACCCCAATCTTGTTAAGTACCTAAACCGTCTTTCCGATCTGCTTTTTGTTCTGGCCAGAACTGCTAACAAGGGTAATAAAAAGCCAGACAAAATCTGGAGAAAAGCTTGAAAAAGGTTCTGCCAATTTTTCCTTTATTTATAATCCTAATTGCAGCTCTTATCTTTTCGAAAAACGCTTCTTGGGAAAACTCACAAAAGCCAATCGATAAGCTTTCAACTTCCTCAACCGCGCAAAAATCAGCTGAAATAAAACCTCCGGTCCCAACTTTGGAAACGATCTTTTCTGAAAAGAGAGCGGATTTAAGCAAACTCGATCAGGGTAAAATTATCAGACTAGTGGCTACCGGTGATGTTATTCCAGCGCGTGGTGCCAATTGGCCGGCAGTCAAGAGCGGAAATTTTAACTACAATTGGGAAAAAACTGCTGATTATTTAAAAACAGCTGATTTAACTTTGGTTAACTTAGAAGCACCTTTGCTGAAAAATTGTCCCTTAGCAACCGAAGGTTTTACTTTCTGCGGCGATGCTCAACATATCCAAGGGCTTTTGTTTGCTGGCGTAGATGTAGCTAACATTACTAACAACCACATCGGCAATTATGGACAGGTTGGTATTAACGAAACGATTAGTTTATTAGAAACCAATGGAGTAGAGTGGTCTGGTTTTTCTCGCTTGGCAATAAAAGAGATAAAGGGCACAAAGTTTGGCTTTTTGGGCTATAACGGCATCGGCGTCAAGATTAACCGAGAAGCAATGGCGAAAGAGATCACAGAAAGTAAAAAGAAGGTCGATGTTTTAGTTGTCTCCGTACATTGGGGCGAAGAATATGTTTTGGTTCCGGACGAGGATGGCAACATTGCTCCAGATAAACCAATCGAAATCGGTCATTTGATGATTGACTCTGGTGCGGACTTAGTGATCGGGAATCACCCGCACTGGGTACAGGGGGTAGAGTTTTACAAAGGGGGATTGATAACCTACGCGCACGGCAACTTTATTTTCGACCAAACTTGGTCAGCTGAAACCCAAGAAGGGGTGGTTGGAGAATATATTTTCTACGAAAACAGGTTGGTTGACGTGCGCTACAAACCAATTGTGGTCGACAAAAGCTATCAGCCGATATTTGTCGAAAGCGAAAGGGCCGCCAAAATCCTCAACCAAGTGCAGAGTTCCAGCTTAGAGATTAAGACATTAACCCAAAACTAGACCACCAGAATGGTGGCAGTTGGTATAAAGCGGTTTTGACAGGCAAGTGGGGCTCGTGAGACAATTTTTAATACAAATGCGAAAACCTGCACCCTCCGAACCACTTTACCAAGACGCGCAAATTTTTATCCATCCGGATCACGAAAGGGGTAAACTGATCGTCCCCAAGCACTACTTTAATCGTGTAACTCACATAATCCGCAACAACCGTTTTACTTTCGTAACCAGCCTTTTCCTAATCGTCATCGGCTTGGCAATTGCTCTGGTTAACCTTGTGTTTATTCCAAAAGCTCAAATCATTACTTTTGCCTCTAAAACTAAGGAGATAGTTAGCGCTTCTAGTGAAGGAGTTGAGAACACTTATCAGTCTCTTGATCTTTTGTACCAATTCGTAACGGAAAGCATTGACACTGACGCTTCTTTTTCGAGTGACACAGGGAACTTTTCAGCTGCCTATTCTTTCTTCTCAATTTACCAAACCGCCAAAAAATTAGCTGAACAAGCTAAAACTACTACCGAAGATGCTGTCAAAGGTCTGGCTATCCCCAAAAGCGACCCAAATCTTGAAATCCGTCAACAGCGTAATTTAGCAGTTGAAATTTCCAAAGAAATAATAAGAGCAGGGAATTTGCAAAGTGATTTTTCCGATCTTTTCAGCCTGCCTGTACCAAAAACCATTAAGGACTTCAAAGACCAAGTGGTTAGTTTGGAAAGAGCTACTACCAAGTATTTTAGTGAAGCAGAAAAAACCGCCGCTTATTACGTTACTTTAAGCGACAGTTCCTTAGAGCTCTCTAATTTAGCTACCTCAACCACAACTGTCAAAGACTTGGATAAAACCATTGAGCAACTTACCATCCTGCGTGATCAATTTTTAGGTTATACAGAAGAAGAATTACCCGAACAGATAGAGAGCTACAACGCTGACATAGTTGAAGTTTTTGACCTGCTAGTCGTTTTTTATCGTGATCTTCGCTCCCAAGGGCTAACCTCATCGGAAGCTTTTTATGAGTCTTACGATAATTTTCTGACCCGAATTCAGGGAGTTTCTACTAAAGCTGAGACTGATCAGATTAGCTTCTGGCAAAATAACCCGTCTTTTTCCACTTATGAAGACTTACTTTCTCAGCACACTCAAATTCTTAAAAACTCGCAAAAAGTTTCCGAAAGCAATCGCTTTTTCTTTTTAGACTGGGTGGGTATTAACTAGCAGACAAGAATAGGCTTTAGTTGTATTATTAGAGAAACCATGAGTTACAAAATTTGTGTTAGTGGTGCTGCAGTAGGTGAGTGCGTCAACGACGAAACCATAGAAAAAGCTGAGGAACTGGGCAAAGCAATTGCCAGAAGCGGTTCAATCCTGATTACCGGCGCGACCACTGGACTACCTTTTTACGCTGCCCGAGGAGCCAAGAAGCTTGACGGTATGAGCATTGGTTTTTCGCCAGCAGCAAGCTACCAAGATCACGTTAAACGTTACCAACTACCAACCCGTTATATGGATGTGATTGTTTACACAGGCTTTGGCTACGCAGGCAGAAATCTGCTCTTAACCAGAAGTGCCGATGCAGTCATCGTGATTTGTGGACGAATGGGAACTTTGAACGAGTTTACCGTGGCCTTTGAAGACAGAAAACCCTTGGGGGTTTTGGTGGACTCTGGAGGGATCGCTGATGAGGTCAAAGAATTGACTGAAATTGCCCATAAACACGAATGTTCTGTCTTGTATGAAGCTAACCCCAATAAACTTGTCCGCGATCTAATCCGCGATCTAGAAGAAAAGCGTGTCCAAGAAAATAAAGGCCAAGTTACCACCAAAATGTCCAAAGACGATTAATCCCAGTCACCACAATTGGCAAAAAAGTGCAGCCCACCTTGCCGTCCAGAGTTACCTCTAAACTAGACCCCTTTGGGGGATCCTTTCAAAATGAGCTGCACTTATTTTTTAGCAAATAAAGGTAAGAAGCGTCAACAAGCAAGCAAGCCATAATTGACACCAAGAAGTATTTTCAATTAAAGTATTGCTGTGGAAATCGATTTCCAACGAACAAATCCAGCCCCTAACCCCACTTTTCCAAGAAAGAAAAATCCTTTGGGAAGAATTTTTTTGGTTATTACCGCTATCATCTTGGTCGCGATTGGGGTTTTTCTAGCAGTCAGTAGGGAGGCTCCTAAAGGCCAGAACAAAAAAGAGGAAAAGGCGTCTTCCACTTCAGCAAAAATTACCTCGAACAGTTGTCCTAAAGGGAAGGAGTACGTCAACGAAAAACAAGGTTATCGAGTGTGTTTCCCTGAAAGTTGGAAGTACTCAGAACTACAAGTTTCAGCTTTAACTACTGGTTTTGACCCAAACGGTCCAACTGAAAGTTTCCCGGGAACACTAGAGGTCATTATCAACGATAAAGCCGTTGATGTAACTCTGGAGGAAACGATTAACAACTCCTCAAAGTATGAGTTTGGGAAGGCCTTTGTTGATAAAGTCGCTGGCTCCCAAATAATTTATACTCGCGGTAAAGACGATCCGCTCGCTACTCACCCTCTCGCTATTGATACCCTTGTCTCTACCTTCGGCCGCACCTACACTGTGCGTCTCAACACTAACGAGGAAACCCGAACCGCTGATGAAAAACTTTACGGAGAGTTTTTAGAAAGTTGGGAGTTTTTAGAAGATACCCCTTCACCACCTTGGTCTACCTCCCGTAACATCTTAGTTTATTCACCTTGGGTAGATGATCAAGTTAAAAACCCACTTAGCTTGGTCGGTGAGGCAATTGCCTTTGAGGGAACGGTAAACGTGCGTATTAAGGATAAAGACAGTCACATCTTGTTGGAAACTACCATCCAAACCCAATCAGGAAACCAGCGTTCACCATTTGCAGCAGATCTTTCTTTTGATAAACCTTCGACAGAAGAGGGGATCTTAGAGGTCTTTACTTTATCAGCTTCCGACGGTTCCGAACAGGACAAAGTTACTATTCCAGTACACTTCCCTTAAAAGAGCTTGTTGGCTTTTTTGGTATTTGCTAAGCTTTAACGTATGCAACTTTTGATCAGTTGGTTGGTTAACTCTATCGCTTTATTTGTAACTGCTAAATTAGTACCTGGGATTAGGGTGGATGATCTCACCACCTTGTTTTTGGCAAGCTTAGTAATTGGTGTGATTAACACTTTGATTAAACCAGTTTTGCAAATAATTTCTTTGCCGATTACTATTCTTACTTTGGGCATTTTTGCCTTGATCATTAATGCCGCTCTATTGAACCTAGCAGCTTGGCTGGTCCCTGGCTTTGAAGTCAACGGCTTCTTACCCGCTTTTTTGGGAGCCATAGTCCTCTCGGTAGTAAGCACAATCTTGCACTCGTTGGTAAAACCAACAACTACCTTTCCTTAAGAGGCTATGAACACTCAACAAAACTTTGTTAGAACCCTCTTGCTTACCCTCTATTTAGTAATATTTTTAACTCCCGGCTTTGTTTTCTTCTCTAGTCGTGGAGGTTTAGACTTTTTACAAGTCACGGACTTTCAAACTTTTAGCCGCCAGATCTTCCCACTCTTTGGGCTTTACGCTTTTACTTTAGTTTGGTTCCAGTTCATCATCGGCACGAACTTGCCCCATCTAGTTAAATACTTTCGCAGCATCCGCAACTTTCACAAAAAAGAAGGTATTTTCACTTTGCTCTTTGCATTAACTCACCCAACTTTGTTGATAGTTGGAGTTGGTTTTGAGGAGTATCTGGGTTATAAATTTCTTGACCCCTCTTTAAGAATTTATGCCTATTTTGGAACTTTTGCACTATTTCTTTTGATCTTGACAGCTGGTGCTGGTTTCTTGGAAAAGTGGCCGCCCTTGAAAAACCATTGGCGTAAGGTTCATTACTTAAATTACTTGGTTTTTTGGCTAATCTGGGTCCACTCTTGGAATTTAGGTAGCGATGTTCAGGGCTCTCTAAGTTACCTTTGGTATTTCTACGGAATTACCGCAGCTGCTTCTTCAATTGTTCGACTTTGGAGAGCTTTTCCTAAAACCCAAACTCAAACGGCCCAAAACTCAGGATGAAACTTCGCCTCTTTGTTGCAGTTGCCGTTTCAACTCGCCTTGACAGTCGAATTGATCAACTCAACCAACAAAACTCTTCCCCAAAATTTCGGCTAACCAAAAAAGAAAATTTCCATCTAACACTTTTCTTTTTGGGTTACGTGGAAGAAAAACTTTTGGAGAAAATAAAGTCAATTTTGACCAAAATTGCCAAGGAAACTAAACCTTTCGCTCTGTCGATAGACCGAATTGATTTGGCCCCACCGCAAGGTGCCAAAAGAATGATCTGGGTATATTTTGACAAGAACGAAGTTTTCACCAAACTTGCAAAAACTGTCTACGGAGCACTTTCCGAGTTTACCAAAGAAGAGCTTAAGTGGGACCCAATCCCGCATGTTACCTTAGCAAGATCTAAGAAAACCCTAAAGACACCTGACTTTGAAAAAGTCGTACTGTCTAAGGAAAGTTTGGCTGTAAATTCCCTAAGACTCTACCGTTCCCAACCAACAAGAGCAGGTTCTAACTACACAGTTTTAGCCAAATTTCTTCTTAGGAAAAATTAGAGCGCTTGACTATTCGACGTTGGCACAGGCGACTTTGATTGCTTCCGAAAAAGTTGGGTAAGCGTGGATCATACTAGCAACATCAGAGGCTTTAGCGTTTAAATGCATCGCTAAGGCTAGTTCATGGATCATCTCACTAGCTCTGGCAGCTACAATAGACGCCCCCAGAATTTTTCCCTCTTCATCGGTAATTACCTTAACAAAACCGTTAAAATCGTTAGTGGTATTGGCTTTTCCGAAAATTGAGGTAGCCACAATTCCTTTTTTAATCTTTAGACCCTGTTTAACTGCCTCTTCCTCGGTAATGCCGACTGAAGCAACTTCCGGCAAGGTAAAAACGCAGCGGGGGATAACCCGGTAATCAGCCTTTAGCTTCTTTTCTGAAAACATGTTGCTCACGGCAATATAACTTTGATAATTACCAGTGTGGGTAAATTGGTAAGGTCCAACTACGTCTCCAGCAGCGTAAATATGAGGTGCGACAGTCTTCATTAGGTCATTAACAATAATTTGCTTTTTATCGAAAACGACGCCAGCTTTCTCCAACCCTAAATCCAGGTTTGGCTTCTTCCCAGTCGCCACCAAAACCTCCTCAACACTAATTACGTTTTCTTGGCCATCAACTTCGTAATAAACTAGTTTCTCTTTTTCACGTCTCGCAACTTTAGTAACCTTGCAGTTGAGAAAGATTTTAACCCCTGATTTTTCGAATAAAGCGCGGATTAACTCGCCAACTTCTTTGTCATCGCGGGGAAGCAGTCTGGGAACAATGTCCGCAACGAACACTTGGGAGCCAAAAAGAGAGAAGATCTGGGCAAATTCACACCCGATTGGCCCACCACCTAAAATGAAAATCGACTTGGGCAGGTGGTCAAAATCTACTGCCTCCCGAAAAGTGAGATAGCCGCTCTCAGCCAAACCCTCAACTGGTGGAACAAAGGTGTCGGCTCCGGTTGCAATGAGAAAGAATTCAGCAGAATAAGTTTTACCGCCAGCTTCAACTTCGTGTGGAGAAATAAACTCAGCTTTTTCACGGACTAAAATGATACCAGCTTCTTTGAAAGTTTTTTCGGCTGAAGCTGCGCCAGTGCGGCTAACCACCAGGTTTTTCCATTCCCTAACTTTTGGGTAATCTAAACTGACCCTGTCAACTTTAAGACCGTAAGTGGCCGCTTCCTTAATGCGCTGGTAAATTTCGGCGGTGTGAAGCAGGGCTTTAGTTGGAACACACGCCCAGTTGGGACACTCACCTCCAAGATCCGCGTTCTCAAAAACCGCTACTTTTTTACCTAACGAGGCAGCCTGTTCTGCACCCACACCACCACCAGCACCACTGCCAATAACAATTAAATCAAAATCGTAATCCATACAAACTCATTCTAATTAAACGGGAGGGAAACCCGTGACAGGACCCGTAGAGAGAAAATAACTTTCAAGAAACATCTCGGTGAGTCTTGTACATAAAAGCAGCATCTGGATTTAAAACTTCTAAACTCTCAGTTACTTTCTCAAAAATACTTTTCGAGGTAACCTGCTCCTTATTTCCAAGCCAGTCTTCAATCTCAACGCTTACTTTCTCGGCAACTAACTCTGCCTCACCGTGATGCATGTGGACCGAAAGACACGCCGCGTAGGCACTAGCGTAAATTTTTCGGTTATCGAAATCTTCGGTGTGCCCTTTGCGCTTAACAATCGTCTTTTTCATCTTAGCCAAAGTTAATCGTACCGTTGGCGATTAAAATTAACAACCAGCCCAGCGCAATTAGTAATAGTCCAATAAACAAACGCATATGGCCGCGGGCTTCCTGCTTCCACTGTTTAACATGCTGCAGTTTCACGCCAGTTGCTACCAAACCCAAAATAAAAAGAAGGGGCGCAACGAAGATAATGTTGTAGACAACCAGAAGCAAAAAGGCAGTAAAATTAAAATTCAAGGAAAGAATTGTAATAATGGCCAGATAGGGTGCGCCAGTACAAGGTAGTTCCACTCCGGCCACAAAGGCTCCCAAAAGAATTACCCCAGGGATAGTAGTATTTTGTGCAAATTTATGAATTTTGTCAGTAAAAACTGTCGGAATTGCCAAAGAGAAGCCTTTTCCGTACCAAAAGTAATCTTTAACTTCGATCAGTCCTGCTAAAATCACAAAGGAGCCTACTAAAATAGATAGGTATTCGGTAACAAAAAGAGGGATGTTCCCGAGAAAGTAAATTAACCCTAAACCAGCTGCTAAGTAAGTGAGAAAAATCGCCAAAACGTAAAGACTGCCAAGAAAGAGCATCCGACCCACCCCCCCTTTACCAGAAAGGATCACCGAAACCATTAAAATCAGAACACCGATTGCACAAGGGTTGATGCTGTCAATCGCAGCGCTTCCTAAGACCAAACCGATAGTTGGTAAGTGTGTTTCAATACCCATTGGTCGATATCAAAAACTGTATTTCCCTTTTAGAATTTGAATTTCATAACTCTCACAAAGGTGGTCAGTACGATTTTTGGGCTTAGCAAATTCAACAATAATGCAGTCTCCTGGAGGAACTTCTCCATGCGGACTGATGACAAGAGCCGGTAAATCATCGATCTTGTGACGAACAATCCTGCCGCTTTCCACTCGGTAAATAAAGGCTTGCAACTGCCCTTCACTACCGTCCGGGCATAGGTCTCCGTTTTCTACTTGCAAGCGGCTGTCAGTTGTCGGTAAGTCTAAACTGGTTTTAGATACCTTTCCGCCAACAGTCTCTAGAAAAGTTCCAAAGGTGACGTCACTTGGGTCAATAACCACACCCTCAACATGAATACGGTTGTCGTTGTGTTCGTGAAAAGTGTCAGTTCCCACTTTATTGGAAAACCCTTCTGGGTCAGCCAACTCTATCTTTTCACCGCAGTAATAAATCTCAAAGTCAGCATGCCAATGTACCGGGCCACCAGTTGCGGAAACCGAATTTAAGTAGAGAGTTGAACCAACTAAAACTAAGGTGGTAATAATTGTCGGAATAATGATTAGTCCAAAAAAAAGCAACTTCAGACGCTCTGATTCATTTTTGATGACGAACGTGAGAAGAACAGTAACGCCAATAAACAAACTGGCAACAAAAACAACGTTTAGCGACAAACGGTGTACGTACTCTTCCAGGTTACCTGAGGCAGAAGCAAAAACCGAAGTTGGTAAAATAAAAAAATAAAAAAGGAGTAGAAAAAAGCTGGGCAGCAGAAACCTCATTTTCCTAAGTATAACATAAACTCACCTTCAATCCCCACGAAAGAAGGGGACAAAGTCTAGCAACCGACGGCTAATCTCGAAGGCTATCCACAAAACTAAACTACCCAGTAAAATGTACCCCCAATCAAAAAAATCAATGTGTTTAACAGCAAACAAGTTGGCAAGGGGCGGTGTGTAGACAATAGCTACTTGCAGAAGCAAGGAGATACCCACCGCAGCTACCAACCAACGGTTGGAAAAAAAAGGAGTATTGTGGTCGGCACGGATAATAACTAGACGCACCAACTCAAAAATGATAATAGCGATAAAGGCAGAAGCTCTCGCTTCCTCTAAACCTTCAGGCAGATTGTGATAATACAAACCCAAAACACCAACGGTGAGCAGAATTCCAAAAATAACCATCTCCACCCAAAGCTGGCGGTCAATAATCTGCTTCTGAAATCGCTTTGGAGAGTACTTCATAATTCCCTTTTCAGCCGGATCGGCTCCTAAGGCAACTGCCGGCAAACCATCGGTAACAACGTTAATCCAAAGTAACATTGTGGCAGTGAGAGGTAAATCTTTAAAAAGTATCACTGCCAGAAAAACCACAATCACCTCACCAATATTGCAGGAAAGTAAGTAGTTAACAAACTTACGAATATTTTCAAAAATGCCTCTTCCTTCCTCAATGGCACTTACAATTGTCGAAAAGTTATCGTCAAGCAAAATTATATCTGAGGCTTCCTTGGCAACATCAGTACCGGTTATCCCCATCGCTAAGCCAACGTCAGCTTTCTTAACTGCTGGGGCATCATTAACTCCATCACCAGTCATCGCCACTATAGAACCGTGTTTTTTTAAACTCTCAACCACTTTTAATTTAGTATTAGGGGTAATACGGGCATAAATATTTACTTTTTTCACCATTTGAAAAAGCTCTTCTTCGGAAAATTTTTCTAACTCACTACCAGCCAAGGCTTCACCTTCAATCCCAATTTCGGCCGCTACTGCCTTGGCAGTTGCTAAGTGGTCCCCAGTCAACATAATAACTCTGATTCCGCTTTCTTTACACTGCGTGATTAAAGGGATAACCTCAGGTCGTGGGGGATCAATCATTCCTTGCAAACCAACAAAAACCAGCTCTTTTTCTGGATCGTCCACCGCTGCCGCAACAGTTCTAAAAGCAAAGCCCAAAGTTCTCAAAGCTTTCCCCGACATTACTTCCACCTGATCTTCAATTTCCTTTCTAAGAGAAGCTGTTAAAGCAACCTCTTTACCACCTTTGAGAATTTTGGAACAGTGGTCTAAAACAATTTCCGGGGCACCTTTGGTATAAACCGTAAACTTAGAGTTTTCTTTGACCACCACGGACATCATCTTACGTTCCGAACTAAAAGGTATTTCTTTAACACGCTCACACTTGGTGTTAACACCTGCCTTAGTCGCTGAAACAAGCAAGGCTCCTTCAGTCGGGTCACCAAGTAAGTGGCCCTTCTCAAAAACTGCGTTGTTGCAAGCCTGCCCAATCGTGAGTAGCAGCTTCAAGTTCTCTGGATCAACTTTTTTGCCATTGTCGGTAAATTCTCCGGAAGTTTCGTAGCCAACTCCGCTAACTTGATAATCATTTCCGTCAAAGTAAATCTCACGAACAGTCATCTCTCCACGGGTTAAGGTTCCTGTTTTATCCGCGCAAATCACATCAACTGACCCCAAAGTTTCAACTGAGGAAAGTTTTCTTACTAAGGCGTTGCGTTTGAGCATTCTCTGAGTACCTAAAGCCAAAGAAATAGTCACCACTGCAGGCAACCCCTCTGGAATTGCCGCTACTGCCAAAGCGATTGCCGCTATAAACGATTGGACGATCCGCTCAAGTAGTGAGGAGGCTTGCCCGCTAGCAAATAAAACAATGAAAACAAAAACAACTGCGGCGATTGCCAAAACCACATATCCCAAGACTTTACCAATTTGATCCAAACGCTTTTGGATAGGGGTTTGTTCTTCCACGACACTGGACACGTCTCTAGCAATTTTACCAATCTCAGTGCCATCTCCAGTCCGTACAACCACCCCTAAGCCTCGGCCAACTGCTATAACTGTTCCGGCAAAGACTAAGTTTTTTTGATCCGCAACTTCAACACTCCCAGTAAGTTTTTCAACCGACTTGCCAACTGGAGTAGATTCTCCAGTCAAAGAAGCCTCGATCACACTCAAACTAGCTACTTCTAATAAGCGAATGTCAGCTGGAACTTTTTCTCCTTCTTCCAAAATTACAATATCCCCAGGAACCAATTTACTAACATCAATTTCACGCTCGTGTCCCTCTCTAATTACTTTAGCTTTAAAAGCAAGTAGTTTTTTAAGAGCTTCAACTGCCTTTTCCGCTTTATATTCCTGAAAAAAGCCTAAAATTGTTATCAGAAAAATGATCGCGACGATCAAAGAACCTTCGATTAAATCAGAGTTGTCGCGTTCAAAAAACCAAACCACAAAAACTAAGAAAGCTGCCCCCAGCAGTATTAAGATCAGGCTATTTTTAAACTGTGAAAAATAAATTGAGAAGGGAGATACTTTTTTCTTTTGGGTAATTTGGTTTGGTCCAAATTCAGTAAGCCGTTCCTCAGCTTCTGAAAAGGAAAGACCAGTTTTACGGGAAGACAGTTTATTTAAAACTTGTGCTTCGGTTAAAGAGTAGAGGGGAAGGTTTTCCGGCATTACTTCAATTATACAAAAAGAAGAGTCTGATTGACACAAAAGCTTGGGTAAGGTTAAACTAAATTCATGAGTGTTTTTGGGCTGGGTTCACAGACTACTACCAAAGAGTTCGAATGTCCTAATTGCGGCAAGACCGTTAAGATCGGGGAGCATTACACCAAGGATGATAAGCAATTTTGTTGTGAACACTGTTGCCTACGAGGCGAACAGCCAGAAGAAAAGAAGAAGGCCAAGGTCTGCGAATTCTGCTAAATGTAATTCTGAAGAATTCTGAAATTTGTATGCGCACGATATAATCTCAGAAGATTATTAACGTCGCGATCGCAAAATGTCATTCCTAGGATGGCGTTTTTCTATAGCTAATTTAAAAAATGATCAAGGTGGCTATAGCAAAATAGATCAGTAGGGTAATGAAATCTTGAATTACCGTAGTGAAAGGACCAGCCCCAACAGCTGGGTCGGTACGCTCCCGATACAGAATCGTTGGGATAACTAAGGAGATCACTGAGGCACTGGCAATACTAACAAACATTGCTAGCCCAACAGTAGTCGCTACTTGTGTTGACCCTAACCAAACTAGAGCAAAAAGTCCTGACAAAACTCCAAAAATAACGCCAATAATTATCCCGATTAAAAACTCTTTAGTAAGGTAAGCCAAAAAACGCAGCTGTTTTTTGGCCAAGTTACGTACGTAAATAGTCTCAGTCTGAGTGCCAACCGCGTCACTCATGTAAACAATCACGGGGATAAAAAAAGCTAATTTAACGTTTTTGGAAAGTAGTTCCTCAAATTGGCCAACAAAGAGGGTAGTGATAATTCCAAAAATCAGACCGAGTACTAACCAGGGCAGTCTTAACTTAAGTAAAAGACTAATTCTCTCGGTGGCATCATTAGCATAAATTGTTCGATTATCTTCAGGCATTGGCAGTTAATTAAAGCTTAAGTAAACTGGTGGTATTTGTAAAGTCAAAAACTTGACAACCTACCGTCTAGTTGTTAAGCTTAAATTAATGTTAACCAGCGTTAAGTTTTTCGTTTTTACTCGCAAGATCGCCTTTACCGGCGAGCTTTTGTGCGTTAAACTGTAAACTGACACTAGTTACAAACCGCAAACTAAGCTCGCCGAGATAGGCGAGTTTTTTGGTGGCTAAAAAGCAAGGGGGAGAAGGTGAACCACAAACCAAGCTGCAGTGAAAAAACTCGCTATGTTGACATAGCTATTAGTGTGGTCAGAAACAAAACAACTGGTAAGAAGGCGGTTGTTACCATGAAACGCTGCATCTGTGGAGCAGTGGAAGAGGAAAGGATTCCCGTAGAGAAGAGAGTTCCTGTTGAAACCAAACGGTAAGTTTAAAGCGCAAGACTAACTCTGGGCTCTTGCGCTTTTTCTTTTGGTGTCAGCAACTTTTTGCTATACTTAAGTATATGCCCCAAAAACCAGCAGACCCAATAAAAAACCCCTTTTTAATCGGGCTTTTTGTTTTCATAGTACTTTTACTAATAATTTTTGGCAGCGTATTTTATATTCTTTCTAGCCTTAATGTTTCTTAACCAATGACCACAACTGTTTATTTAGTACGCCATGGCCATACGGAAAATAAAGAGGGAATAACTTACGGTCGTATGCCCGGCTTTAACTTAAGCCCTCAGGGAAAGGAAGAAGCGGAAGTAGTTGGAAATTTCCTCTCTGACAAAAACGTTGTGGCAATCTACACTTCACCGCTGGAACGAGCCTATCAAACTGCCCAGATTATTGCTAAACACATCCCCAAAGCCAGTCTACAACACAGTTACAATCTAACTGAGGTTGACGCCCAAAAATGGCAAAGTCTACCTTGGTCCGAAGCAGTTAAAAGTTTTTATTACGAAAAGATGTTGTCAGACCCTTCTTCCACTGAGGTCGACGAAAACCTTGATCAAATTGCCACTCGGATGGAAAAGGTTCTGAAGGAAATTTTAGAAAAATATCAAGGTAGAGTAGTAGTAGCGGTTTCCCATGAAATACCTATCCTTGCTTTAAAACTTAAAGTGGAAGGTAAGCCTTTGCAGGAGTTAAAAACCTTGGATCTTAAAACCGGAGCAGACGTTGCCCTCACTTTCGGAGAGAGTAGGAAACTTGAGAAATCGGAAATTATTAGCTTCCCAAGCTCTTAACGACCCCGAAAAATCCTTTTATTAACCTTCCCAAGTGCTGGAAAATAACCCAAACCTTTGGTAACTAATCTGCTAAGAGAGTGTCGGAAACGACCTTGTTTTTTGCCTTTTTCACGACGTAGAACTTCCAACATCCTGTCCACGGAACGATCCACAGCTTTATACAAATCTCGTTCCTGATCGGAAACCTTTATAGTTTTGCCTGGTATATGTAAATTGATATCAGCAATAAAGTCATTTTCCTTACCCTTCCTCCCAAGCTCGGTGCGTAGTTCAATCTCAACTTTAATAATTTCTGGAAAATGATGATAAAATTTCTCGGCTTTTTTCAGAGCGTAATCTTCTAAGCTTGTGTTTTCTCTAACTGAAACTCCTTTAACTGAGACTTTCACTCCCTTAATATAAATTAAGGAACCCCAAGAGTTCAAGCAAAGAAGCGTCGGAACTAGTCTCGTGGTCTAACTACATCTTCAAGAAAAACCTCTTCTTCGTAAACCCAGATGTTGCGAGCCGGGATTTGGCTACCGGAAAGGCCCAAACCAACTCTAGAAAGAGCGCTATCGATTAAATTAGTCGCCAGAAAAAGTGGTATCTCAACTTTACCAAACTTGCTTTTAGTAATTTCAATTTCTCCCAGTAAATTTGAAACCGAAATTCGACCACGGATTTCAACTGGAGCGCCGGTTGTGTAAAGCGTACCAGTAAAAATAAATTCGTTTTCTTTCAAATCAAGGTGGGAATTTACAATAGGAAAATTGGGATCTCTCTGAAATTGCTCTTTGAGCACACTGTTAATTTCACTTTCAGTTAAGCTTAGGGCCCTAATGGTTTGGTTTTCGTTAAGAGCAGTCATCTGGTCAATCTTTTCTTGGGCAGATCTTAGAGAATTTTTATCCAAAACCTCACCTTGGACTTGAGCACTTCCAAAAAAGTAGTCGGTTAAGAGAGGAATTTTCACCAAACCAGTTGAACTAACTACAAAAGATGCCCCAGCACTTAAAATTGCTACTAAGATTAAGTTGCCGATCAACCAGCCTGAAAAAAGTAAGCTAAAGGTTGCTAAAAAGCTACGGGTTGACCCTTTCTCAGGCAGCGGTGGGGTAGTCGGCGAGGTTAAAACAATTGGCTGCGGAGGTTCGGGGTTAGCAGGGTTGTCCATAGGTACTTACTTTCTAGCGTAAACAATCGCTCTTTCTCTGTCAATGACAGGCTCAGCTTACAAGTAGCCTGTATCACCAATTAGGTATTTTTGCGTTTTCTGTTTTATACTTAACATGTAACCCTTAATACTTGATACTTAAATTATGCAGTCTGCCGTTTCTTTAGGCTCGTTTCTTGTTACTCTACCTGCCGAATTCTTACATTGGTGGTTTATTGAAGCAACCTTTGGTCTTTTGAAATTCCTACGCTTTCTGCTAGCCTTCTTCTATCAAATTCTGGGCATTAGAGAAATTTTCAGAACCTTCTTTAAACCCTGGAAAAACGAGTATCGGGAAGGGCTGGTAGGCTTTTCAATTTTTATGGGGATTTTTTTCAAGGTGCTTTTTTTGCTTTTTGATTTTTTCTTTTTTGGGATTTTGGTTTTGCTTGAGTTTATTATTTTAGCGACTTGGTTTTTAATACCGTTTTCAGTTTTTATTGGAATTTATGCTGCCTTTTTCACCTAAAACTTCAAGAATCTGGCAAAAAGCTGCCTTTAGTTTAATTTATTCCTCACTGCTAGGAACAGTCTTACGCAGCCTTGCTACGTTTAGCTTATTTCTTCTTACCTTACTTTTACTAAACATTGAGAACTCCACAGTTCCTTACCTTACCGGCTCTTTACTGATCTTTGTTCTAATGTTCGAAATTTTCTACCGTTTTAAGATTTTACGCACCAAAGCGGAAAATCTTGATATCAGCGTTAAAACCAATTTAGCTAACCTTGTTAGCCTTTCTTTAGCTAAACGTATGCTTAGCTGGCCTTTCTGGGGAACTACAGCTAACTTCCTCAAAATTCTTAGTAGCGACCCTAAAATTGCCTTTGTCTTTAGGCGCTCTTTTCTTACCCTCCAAGAGCTTTCCGCAATAAAAACTGCTGACGAAAAAATGGACGTTAATGATTTAATGAGTCTCTCAGCAAGCTATGCTGAAAAAGAAGGGCAAGCTTGCATTGACGAACTCTCTTTCTTGCAAGCTTTGTTTGCAAAATCGGTTTTTCTACAGAAACTTTATTTTCAAAGAGAGCTTCGTGATAGCGACTTGAGCAACATTATCCACTGGGCCCGTAACTGGCTTTCGGAAAGGGAAGTTGCTTTTTGGGAAAGACCGCCCAGCAGTTTCGGTCTGGGGTTAGCGACGATTTGGAGTGGGGGATGGACACTGGAAACTGAAAAGTACACCAAAGAGTTAAGCTTAGTAATAGGCCAGAAAGAAAATTTCTTAGTTGGCCGAGAAAAAGAAGTTAGGCAGTTGCAAGAAGTCTTGTTAAGAACCGAAAAACGCAACGCCATACTGCTTGGAGAACCGGGCATTGGTAAAGAAACTATTGTTTACTCACTAGCTAAAAAATCCTCTAGCGGGCAGTTGCCAGAGGGTCTCTCTTACAAACGCTTTTTGGAGCTTGATATTGCCGCTTTTAGTGGCGGTGGATCAGTGGAGGAAAGGCTGAAAAACATTTTAACCGAGGTCTCGCACGCCCAAGACGTTGTTCTTTATATTCCCCAAATTGAAAACTTGGCCGGTGCCTTAGAAGGGGGCAAGTTCGATATTTCTGGGCTGTTACTGGATTATTTAAAAAGTTCTCTGCAAGTGATCGGTACCTCAACCCGGCAGAGTTATCATGAGTTTATTGAAAGTAGGAGCGAATTTGCTAGTGATTTTGAAATTATTGACGTTTCGGAAACTTCCCCCGACCAGACGGTGAGAATTCTTGAAGAGGCTGCTCTTGTCATGGAGAGAAAAAACAAAGTCACGATCACTTACAACGCGATCAAAAAGACGCTTGAACTCTCCGAACGCTATTTAATTGATAAAGTTTTACCAGGCAAGGCACTTGAACTTTTGGATGAAGCGGCCGTTGCCGTTGCTTTAAAGAAGAAAAAGATCGTTGAGGCCACTGACGTAGAATCTCTAGTCTCAGACAAAGCCCATGTTCCAGCTGGCCTGGCAACTGAAGACGAGAAAGGAAAACTTGCAAATCTTGAAAAAATTCTTCATCAGCGTATCGTCGGTCAAGACGAAGCCGTAAAGAGTGTTTCCCAAGCAGTAAGACGAGCCCGAACCCTGAAAAAAGACAGCCAGAAACCGATTGGCGTTTTTCTCTTTTTGGGACCTACTGGGGTGGGGAAAACCGAAACTGCCAAAGCTCTCTCGCAAGTTTATTTTGGTTCAGAAGAAACGATTATCCGCTTGGATATGAGTGAGTTCAACCAAGAAAGTAGCGTTTACCGTCTAATTGGAGCGCCCCCCGGTTCCTCTGAATATAAGGAGGGAGGGCAGTTAACTGAGAAAGTGCGGGCTAATCCTTTTAGTCTGATACTACTTGACGAAATGGAAAAGGCCCATCAGAAAGTTCAAGAAACTTTCTTGGCAATTTTTGACGAGGGTGTGACTACCGATTCTTCTGGCCGCAAGGTCAGTTTCACCAACACGATTATTATTGGCACTTCTAATGCTGGGGCAGAATATATTCGCGAGGAAATTAAAAAAGGTACAAAAATTGAAAGCTTGAAGCAGACTTTGATTGAAAAACTTTTGAGCGAGGGGGTTTTTAAACCAGAATTTCTTAACCGTTTTGACGACGTCATTGTCTACCAACCTCTTGATCCAAAACAAGTGAGCCAAGTTGTCACGCTAATGCTAACTGGCTTAACCAAAAGGCTAGAAAAACAAGATTTAAAACTGTCGATTTCGCCAGAAGTAGTCGCCTTTCTTTCACAAAAAGGTTATGACCCCACTTTTGGAGCTCGCCCCCTACAGAGGCTAATTCAGAAAGAAATTGAAGACCGCATCTCACAAGGCTTGCTTTCCGGCCAGCTTTCCCGCGGATCAACTGCCACTTTTACTCTAAACAACAACCAAATTCAACTTAACCCTTAAGCTACTAGCAGCTTTGGAGTATAATTTACCTTAAAACTAACAAGCCTAACGGCTTTGAAAGGGGAGTCATGGATCAGATCACTAACACGGTGAACTTGCTCAACAACTTGTGGCTGTACACCATGGTTCTAATCTCACTTGGTTTATTGGTCGTAGGTCTGGTGTTCATGGTCCGCACACCGTCAACTGACGTGTACAGCGAGAGAATAGAGAAGACCCACGGAGCTGCGACTGAAACTGTAACCCAACCGAGAGCCAAAGGCGATGGCCTTGATGACATGGTTGGAGCGGCGGAAGATTATCTGAAGACCACTGAAAAAACTTGAAAGGGAGAGCTTCAACCAACGCGGTAAGTCACAAACTTCACCGCGTTTCTTTTTGTTGAACTTTTTCCCATCAAAGTCTAAAATTCGTCTATGGTCAATTATGAAGATTTTGCTAAAGTTGATATTCGCTTGGGAAAAGTAGTTAAAGTAGAGGATTTTCCCGAAGCTAAAAAACCCTCATACAAACTCCAGATTGATTTTGGTCTTGAAATCGGTGTTAAGAAATCCAGTGCGCAAATTGTTGACCTTTACACAAAAGAGGAGTTGAAAGACTCGCTTGTGCTTGGAGTAGTCAACTTTCCACCCAAACAAATTGGGCCATTTGTTTCGGAATGTCTAACTTTAGGAGTTTCGGATGAGCATGGGAGAGTAGTCTTGGTCCGACCAGACAAACCCGCCAAACTCGGAACTAAACTATTCTGATTTATCAATTTTATCAATAGATTAAAGTATGAAAGTTGTTGTCGGTAGT
>Ga0209324_10000006_pt1 | contig 142588 bp, 143 predicted proteins | sample Rifsed19ft3_FD_184015 | JGI IMG/M metagenome (GOLD analysis project Ga0209324, IMG submission 184015) | Soil microbial communities from Rifle, Colorado, USA - sediment 19ft 3 (version 2) | ecosystem: Environmental > Terrestrial > Deep subsurface > Rock core/Sediment | place: Rifle, Colorado...
AAATCTTGGCAGAAAATGCCCGTTTCTTAATGGCTACCTGCCAGTTCTTAGCAACCATAACATCTTGAACCTACTTTTAAAAAACATCATTCGGCACTTGTGAAAACAAAGGAGTGAAGCCATATGGATGCAAGCCTGATTCCAATCATGCGGACCGCAATTATTCACCGAAGAGGACGATTAATTCAAAAGCTAAGGGAGCTTCGTCAGCGATTAGACCAATTAAATTTGAAGTTTCCTTCTACTCGAGATTATCGACACGATAATAATGAGGAGCCAGATTTATATCAGGGTTTTCTTCTGAGGGCATTTAATAAGGGTTGTCGAGATCGCCAACAATTTCTTTTTCGATTCTATTATTAGTCCGAAGGGACAAACCTATTCTATTTTCCTACCAACCTTTTCCCTTCGGCTTTTTTTATGGCATCGCTTGCAAGGCGAAGCCGCAGCCCCGAAGGGGTAGTACAAGCACGCAACAAGTTTAGGTATTAATATGAAAAATCTGTGAGATAAAATTAACAGAAAGTGAACAAATTATATTATAGCGAAAACTTATGGTAAAATAGAAGTATCAAGTCAAGATATATTTGACTAAATTTAATAATATATATAATAGGAAATATAAAATGGCATTTCTACAGTTTTTAGTCGGAGACCAAAACAAAAAAGAAATTAATCGCTTAGAAAAAATCGTGGTTGAAATTAATGCTTTGGAATCTGAAACTGAAAAATGCTCCAACCCTGAGCTTAAAAAAGAAACTCAAAAATTAAAAGATGAAATTGCCGAATTTCAAAAAACTCACCAATTACCCTTGGGAAGTTTGGCTGAACTAGATAAAACCGAAGTTAAAAGAATTCAAAAAAAAGAACAAGAAATATTAAACCAAATTTTACCAAAAGCGGCCGCCTTGGTTCGAGAAGCGGCCAAAAGAACTATCAAACAACGGCATTTTGATGTTCAGTTAATAGGTGGGATAGTTTTGCATACTGGGAAAGTCGCAGAAATGAAAACTGGTGAAGGAAAAACTTTGGCGGCGACTATGCCTCTCTTTTTGAATGCCTTAGCGGGACATGGGGCGCATTTGGTGACCGTGAATGATTTTTTGGCCAAAAGAGACGCCCAATGGATGGGCCCAATTTATCATTTATTGGGATTATCAGTGGCCTGTATCCAACACGAAAAATCATATTTATTCGAACTGACTTCTGACAAAGTGGAATTTGGGGAAGAATTTAACCTTAAAGCCTGCACCCGTCGGGAAGCCTACGCGGCAGATATTACCTATGGCACTAATAATGAATTTGGCTTTGATTATTTAAGAGATAATATGGTTTCTAATATGTCTCAATGCGTGCAACGGGAACTTTATTTTGGAATTGTGGATGAGGTAGACTCAATTTTAATCGATGAAGCCCGCACACCTTTAATTATTTCTGCACCAGCAGAAGAATCAACGGAATTATATCAGCGTTTTGCTCGTTTTGTGCCAAGCCTTAATAAAGAAACGGATTATAGCGTTGATGAAAAAATGCAATCAGTGATGTTAACTGATGAAGGCATGAAAAAAACCGAGCGTTTTTTGGGCGTGAAAAACCTTTACCAAGAAGGTGGAGTAATGTTGGTTCACCATCTGGAAGAAGCCTTAAAAGCTCACGTTTTATTTAAAAAAGACAAAGATTATGTGGTTAAAGAAGGCGAAATTGTGATTGTTGATCAATTTACGGGCCGTTTGATGCCGGGTCGTCGCTATTCTGAAGGTTTACACCAGGCGATTGAGGCTAAAGAAAATGTGGAAATTAAGAGAGAGTCTGTGACCTTGGCGACAATTTCGTTTCAAAATTATTTTAGAATGTATGGCAAGTTGGCAGGAATGACTGGTACCGCCAAAACCGAAGAAGAGGAATTTTTCAAAATTTATGGTTTAGAGGTGATCGTGGTGCCAGCGAATAAACCGATGGTTCGTGCTGACTTAGCAGATCGAATATATCGGACCGAAGAAGGCAAATTTCAAGCGGTGGTTGAGGAAATTCGTCAACGCCATGAAAAAGGTCAGCCAGTTTTGGTGGGAACAATTGCGATTGAAAAATCAGAAGTCTTATCGCAAATGTTACGGCGCGAAGGAGTTAAGCATAATGTTTTAAATGCCAAATTTCACGAAAAAGAAGCTAAAATTATTGCCCAGGCGGGTCGGGTTGGAGCGGTGACAGTGGCAACTAATATGGCGGGTCGTGGTGTGGATATTATTTTAGGCGGAAGTCCTGCCGAACCTGCAGAACAAAAGAAAGTGTGCAAGGCAGGCGGTTTGCATGTTTTGGGAACTGAACGTCACGAGGCGCGCCGAATCGATAATCAGTTGAGAGGTCGATCTGGTCGGCAGGGCGATCCGGGATCATCGCAATTTTATGTTTCTATGGAAGATGATTTGATGAGAATTTTTGGCGGGGATCGCATTAAAAGAATTATGGAAGTCTTAAAAGTACCCGAAGACCAACCCGTGGAAAATAAATTAATTTCCAGATCATTAGAATCATCTCAAAAACGAGTCGAAGGCTATAACTTTGATTTGCGCAAACATTTGGTTGAATATGATGATGTGATGAATAAGCATCGGGAAACGATATATCGCCTTCGCAAAAAAATCTTAACTCATCAGGATTTGCGATCGGAAATTTTAGAAATCGTGGTCGAATATTTTCGACGCTTAGCCCAAATGCATGGGGCTGGCAATAAGGAAGTTTGGAATTTAGAGGAAATTGTTAAAAACTTAAAAGCGGTATTAGGTGTAAATTATTCAGATGATGTTGAAAAGCATCTTTTAAAACTTGAGACCGAAGCACAAATTGAAGATTATTTGGTTAAATTAGCGGGAATTATTTTTGAGGAAAAAGAAAAATCTCTAACTCCAGAAGTGATGCGTCAAGTCGAAAAAGCAATCTATTTGCGAACTATTGATGCCCTGTGGATAGAACATTTAACCAATATGGAGGAGTTGCGTGAAGGAATTGGCTTGCGCGGAATTGGACAACGCGATCCTCTTGTCGAATACAAGCGAGAAGCTTATAATATGTTTGAGGGTTTATTAGCAGATATTGAAACAAATGCGATAAATATGATTTTTAGGACCGAGGTGGAAGCAGCTCCGCAAAATTTAAGCGAAAGACCGGCTCGTCAAATGACAATGAGCGGCGCGAGCGAAACGGCGGCAGCGGGAACTTTTTCAGGATATAACCAAGAAAGCATGATGGAAAAAGAAGCGGCAACTCGATCTGAAACTGTTGTCAAATCTGAAAAAGTTGGTCGCAATGATCCTTGTCCGTGTAATTCTGGCAAAAAATACAAAAAATGTCATGGCCGCTTTGCTTAATTTGCATAAAATGAAATTATAAGGAGGTTTGTTGATCGAATTTAGACACGTCTCAAAAATATACAAAAGTGATAAAAAGGCTTTGGATGACGTGTCTTTTAAGATTCCCAAAAAAGAATTTGTATGTTTGGTGGGACCGTCTGGAGCAGGCAAGTCAACCTTAATCAAAATGCTAATTTGTGACGAGAAACCAAGTTCGGGAAAAATTTTAATCGGCGGATTTAATATCACGAATTTGAAACCGGCGGAAATCCCCTATTTTCGTCGTAAAATTGGCGTTGTTTTTCAAGACTATAAATTACTTTCCGATAAAAATGTTTTTGAAAATATCGCTTTTGCGCTTGAAGTTTGCGGCGCATCCGACGCGGAAATTCGTAAAAAAGTTCCCCGAGCCTTAAAATTGGTAGGGTTAGAAAAATGTCTTCAAAATTTTCCTGATGAATTATCTGGTGGCGAAAAGCAACGCGTTTCAATCGCAAGAGCTTTAATCCACAGCCCAAAATTACTCATTGCTGATGAGCCGACCGGAAATTTAGACCCCAAAACTGCCTGGGAAATTATTAAATTGCTTTTAAGAATTAATGAATTTCAAGGGACAATAATTCTATTAGCTACCCATCATAAAGAAATCGTGGATCGTTTAAAAAAACGGGTGATCACTGTCAAAAATGGTAAATTAGTTTCTGATCAACAAGAAGGTAAATACATAATATAGCGACTAAATTTTTTAATTTTAATAAATTTGAATTAGAGGATAAAAAATGCAACAAGTGACTGGAACTACGGCTCTTTCGAGAGTTTTCAAGTGGAGTATTTTGAGTTTTTGGCGAAACCGCTTATTGTCAATTGCGGCCACCCTAGTAATGACTCTAACGCTTTTGACGATTTCATTATTTGTAATTTTGAATTTAATTATTGGTACGACTGTTGACGTGGTACAACATAAAATTGACCTGGTGGTGTATTTAACTGAATCTGCGACCGAGGCAGATATTACAAATCTTAAAACTCAAGTAGAACAAATGCCTGAAGTTGCCTCAGTAAATTATATTGATAAAGCTCAAGCTTTGGCAAAGTGGCAATCAAAAGAAATAAAAGATGAGCTAAAAAATATTGCTACCACCGCTGACAACCCTTTGCCTCGCAGTTTGGAAATTAAAGTCAAAGATTTAACCAAACTTGAACAAACCGCCACCTTTTTTGAATCCGCAGAAGTTAAACCTTTGGTGGATAAAACCACCATGCACGAGAATCGGGCGACGATTAATCGATTATTAAAAACTACCCGTTTCTTTCGCATTAGCGGGATAATTTTTTCAGCATTTTTCGTTTTAATTTCTTTATTGGTTATTTTTAACACGATTCGTTTAGCAATATATAGCCGTCGCGACGAGATTGACATTATGAAATTAGTGGGCGCCACCAGCTCGGCGATTCGTTGGCCTTTTATAGTTGAAGGGATGTTTTATGGATTATTGGCAACAGTAATATCGGTGATTTTGCTCTTTGTGGGTTTTAGATTTTTATCACCAGTAGTAAATAAATATTTAGGCGAGTTAATGACTGAATGGGGTGGCAGTTTGATGAATTATTTTATTGCTAATTTGTGGCAAATTATTTTATGGCAATTATTGGTGGGATTCGCGATTGGCGCCGCTTGCAGTTTCTTGGCAATCAGAAAACACCTTAAAGTGTAGAGAGGTGAGACAGAGATTTGAGACAAAGACTTGGGGAAGGAGGGCTTGAAATATTTTTATAAATTTGGTATAATAGATATTAAAGAAAATCATAAATCCTAAATCCGAAATTCTAAACAAATTACAATTCCAAAATTATAAATCACAAACAGGTATTGTTTAGAGTTTAGTGCTTAGAAATTAGAATTTATAAATATTGAGGGGCAAATGCTCTTGAAGAATTTTTTGACAAAAACTATGCAAACTATGAGCAAAATTGTGCTTTATGTTTTTCTCATAGTTTTTTTATTTCCGCAATATACTGCTGCAGATTCAATTCAGGATAAACAAAGAGAACTGCAGAATATTCAATCTCAAATTGATCAGCAGCAAAAGCTCTTAAATCAAAAATCCGGCGAAAGAAGAACCTTGGCAGGTCAAGTTTCATCAATGGATGCGCAAATCAGACAGACTCAACTCTCAATTAATAAAACGCAGACTGAAATTGATTTAGCGCAGGTTGAAATTACTAAACTTAATACACAAATTGCTCAAAAGGAAAAAGAATTAAAACGTCAAAAACAAATTCTCAACGAAGCCTTGAGAGTAATTTATCAAGAAACTGACACCAGTTTTATTGAAATGCTATTTTCTTCTAATAATATTTCGCAGGTTTTGGACCAAACTGAATATTTGGGGGCAGTTGAAGGCAAAATCGAAAATACAATGGCAGAAATCAAACAAGTAAAGTCTGCCCTTGCAACTGATAAAAAAGAGCAGGAAACTAAAAAAACCCAATTGGCTGAGAAAAAAGATGAATTAAAAATAAAAGAGTCAGGTCTAAGCGGGCAAAGAAATACGCGGAATGGTTTACTGGTTGAGACAAGAGGTCAAGAGTTTGCATACCAACAATTATTGTCACAGAGACAAATAGAATGGGAGAGATCCAACGCCGAACTGAAACGTATGGAAGCTGCTTTGTATTCGGGTGGTCCTGATAGTGGACCTGGTTATAGTGTCCCAAATTGGCCGATGTATGGAAGAATAAGTGTCCCATATGGGGCTTGTGGGTGTGATGCATATTTTTGTGGTAAATGCCATACGGGCATAGATATTGTTGCCAGCCCCTATACTTCAGTTAGAGCAGCAAAAGACGGGGTTGTTAAAGATACAGTTAACTCTTGCCGTGATTCTGTTGGAGATTATGGTTGTGGTGGAGGATATGGTAATCGGGTTATAATTGAACATAATGATGGTCATGTTTCAATATATGGACATTTAAGTCAGGGTTCTGTGAGGGTAAGAGTGGGGACTAGAGTTTCTGGAGGAAAAACGGTGATTGGCTCAGAGGGTAATAGTGGTTTCTCAACCGATTTTCATCTCCATTTTGAAATTAGGAATAGGATGTGGGGATCATCTGTAAGACCATTACTACCATAAATTTAAATATTAATTAAAAATGAATTTAAAAAAGAGGGGCAAAAACCTTTGGTTTGTGTTTTAAGTTATTGACAAAATTTGATTTTTATCATAAAATAAAATTACTCGAATTATATTTGAGTAGTGCGCAACGCACTAAAGTTGGTGTTTTTTCGCCTCCAAAATTTCTTGCCGTTTGTTACTACTACTCAACTGCGAAAATGGAGTTATGGATTATGTGATTTAAGATAATAATATTCAAAATTATTTTAATGATCAACTCACGAATTTGAAGTATGCATGGAACTGCTTTTGCCATAATCAGCCTTTAACTGCACCTCCTTTTATTAAGGCAAGAAAGGAGGTTTATGAAAATTAAACTAAAAGGCTGGTTGAAAAGGTCTGGAATGATTCTCGATTTAGTTGCTAAATTATTAGCAGTGATCAAAGTCATAAAGGACCTTTTAGGGTACCGATTAATGCCCTCATGAAGAGGGATTAAATATGAAATTGCAACCCATACGTTCTCAAAAAGATTTAAATGATATTTTTGATATTAACGATCAAAAAATTATTAGTCTTATTAAGCTAAAAAATAAATATAAAAAGCGATCTATCCCGAAAAAATCTGGTGGAATAAGGGTAATAACGGAGCCCGCACCCGAATTGAAATCTTTCCAAAAAAAGCTGGGTAGCTATATTTTTCGTATGAAAAAATTAAAATTCGCTTATGGTGGCGTGAAGAATAAATGCCGAGAAGATGTCGCTAAACTTCACAGATGTAATTATTTTATTCTTAAATGTGATATTAAAAATTGTTTCCCTTCGATTAGAAAAAAAGTAGTGGTTAAAGAATTGTTGAACTTTGGTTTTACATATAAATACGCTAAATTGTTCACAGAAATAATAACTTTTGAAGGATCTCTTCCTCAGGGTGCACCTTCAAGTCCGGGCATGGCGAATTTAATATTAGATAAGATTGATAATCAAATTATAACTGTACTACCGTTTGGCTGTAAATATTCCCGATGGATTGATGACATTATGATTTCATTTCCGAAAAAAAATCAACTAAAAATAATTAAAGACATATCGAAAAAAATTGAGAATATAATTCATTCTAATGGTTTAAATCTGAAAGATGGGGTTTCTATTATCCTCAAGGAGCATTGCAGCGATTTACTTGGGCAATCAATATCTAAGAAGATTAATATTCCTAAAAAATGGTATAAAATTTTACGGAGTCAAGTTTATAGACTTAAAAGGGGATTTTATAAAGGTAAAGAACAAGAAAAAATAATAGCTTTAATCAAAGGTAAAATGGTATTATTAAAAAGTGTTACCGTCCATCACAAAAAACAAACTAGATATTATACGCTTAAGAAAATACTTGATAAAATTATGTGACAAGCATTTTTTTAAAATTTGCCTAAAAATTAGTTTTGAGTTATAATAATAGGCATTGGAGGAGAAATTGAAGTTTAGAAAAATACTCTTGCCTATTATTTTTGTTTTGAGCCTAGGAATTTTTTATTTTCTGGGCTATTTACATGGTCACGCGAATTTAGTTTTTTCGAAAAAATTTGTCCCGCAAATTACTAATACGGAATTGGGCAAACCCAAAGATATCGATTTTTCGCTTTTTTGGGAGGTTTGGAATAAGGTTGAAGATCAATATCCGGGCAAGGTGGATCGCAAGAAAATATTTTATGGCGCAATTTCTGGAATTTTGACAGGTTTAGATGACCCATACTCAGTTTTTATGGAGCCTGGCCAATCAAAAACATTTTTAAATGATTTAGAGGGTATTTTTGATGGCATTGGTGTCGAAATTACGATGAAAAATAACCAAATTACGATAGTTTCCGCCCTAAAAGATACTCCCGCTTCAAAAGCTGGTTTGATGGCAAATGATATAATTTTAAAAATAGATGGCAAAGAAACGACAAACATGACGTTGGATGAAGTGGTAAATAAAATTAGAGGTGTGAAAGGAACCAAGGTAACCTTAACAATTTATCGGAATGGCAAACAAAAAGATTATACTGTGACTAGAGATAAAATTAAGGTTGAAAGTGTTAAATATGAATTTAAGGATAGTAATATCGCCTATATCAAAATTGACCAATTTGGTGATGACACCGAAGATTTATTCAACAAAGCCATCTCTGAAATCCAGCTGAAAAAACCCAAAGGAATAATTTTAGATTTAAGGGATAATCCGGGTGGATATTTAGAAACTTCAGTTAATATCGCCAGCGCCTTTATTAAAAACGGCGTGATTGTTTCTGAACAATACAAAGGTGACAAAAAAGATGAATATAAATCAACCGGCGACGGCAGATTAGAAGGTTATAAATTAGTAGTTTTGGTTAACGGCGGTTCGGCCTCAGCTTCGGAAATTGTCGCTGGCGCGATACAAGATTTAGGCAAAGGCAAATTAATTGGCGAAAAAACCTTTGGCAAGGGTTCTGTTCAAGAACTGGAAGCTTTAAAAGATGAGGCATATTTGAGATTAACGGTGGCGAAGTGGTTGACGCCAAAAGGTAGATACATTAATTCATCGGGTATTGAACCCGATATTGTGGTTGAAATGACCCAAAAAGATATTGACGCTGATCGAGATCCGCAATTAGATCGCGCATTATCAGAAATTAAAAAATAGATTTTATAAAATCAGAAAGGATATAGTTATTTTTAGCTATTTTTAAAAACATGAAAAAAGCACATAAAAAAATTGAAGTGGTTTTAATTTCAGAAGTGGAAAAACTTGGCCAAAAAGGTGAGAAAATTTTAGCTGCCAAAGGGTATGTTCAAAATTATTTGATTCCTCAGCAAAAAGCAATTTTAAGCACTGATCCCAGAGCGGTTAAATTGCTAGAAGAGGCGGCGAAAAAACAAAAATTGCGGGAAGCTGAAATTGCCAAAGCCCGCGAAATTGTTGAAAAAATTTCCAATTTTCGCCTTAAAATGATGGCAAAAGCAACAAAAGACAGCAAAAAAATATTTGGATCAATCACCGCAGACCAAATCTTGAAAGAGATTTCAAAAAACGTTAAAATTGAATTGAAAAAAGCGAAATTAATTGGCAAGCTACCGATTAGAAATATTGGAAATTTTGCACTAACTCTTCAACTCACACCTGACGTTGAAACAAAAGTGAACATTAGCGTGGAAGCGGAAAAAGCGGCAAAATCAGCCAAAACCAAAACTGCCGGGAGTTTAAAAAAGGTCAAAAAAGCCACAAAAAAATCAAAAAGTAAGAAAAAATAAAATATTTTATAAAATTTAAGGAGGGGCATGGAAAACTCTCAGGACAATAATCCGAACAATATTATTATTAATCCTGGTAATAATCCTCCCAACCAAGCGCCAGCTCCGACGCCCATGTCGGTTCCAGCGGCCCCAAATCAGCCTCCAACCTATATTAATCAAGGTCCGGAAAATGCACCTGAAACAATGACGCTGGCTCCAGAAAAAAAGAAAAAAAGTTGCTTAGGTCGGATTTTATTAATTATTTTATTATTAATTATTTTAGTTCCGACAGGTTTAGTATATGCGACTGAAATTGGGAAACTTAATATTGGTTTAGATAAATATTACAATCGATATGGTTTGGAAAAATTATGGAAAGGGATGCCGATTTATCCGCCCCTTGCCTTAGCCGAAGTCATCAAAAAAGAACAAATAGTCAGCGGTGTTCATTTTTCAGGTCAACTAAAGATTTCCGGAAGTATCCTGAACCAAATTTCAACAGCGAAGAAAAAGACTCAGCCTAAAAACACCAAAGGCCAAGTTTTGGGAGAATTAACTTCTCAATCAATTATTGAAATGTCTTTGTCTGGAGATATAATACCACCGGATAAAAGCAAAGCCGAATTATCGACAAATTTTGGACAAAAATTATCCAAAATATATTTTAATGATAAGACCAAAATTACTGCACAAACAATTACGAGCAATAATAAATTATATATCAAATTTTCTGATAGTTTTTTAACCCCAGGATTGGCGCAAAATAAATGGCAGGAAATTGATTATAATCAATATATGATTTATCTAAAATCAGTTTCATCAGATGACGCCAATAAAGAATTTTTACAAGATGTTAAAAAATCAATAAAATCATACCAACGAACAATCACAGTTGTGAATCAAGTGCCAGTCTACCAATATCGGGTAGTCCTTGATAAAAATATTCTAAAAAGTCAACTTGGAATAGATTTTACTTCCGATCCAATTATTGAAATAAGTATCGGCAAAAATGATCATTTAATCTATCAACTGAAATTTTCTGGCGAGGGGGGGAATGCCCAAGCGATGACCAAAGAAGAACTGATGATTAATTTTTCCGATTATAATAAACCGGTTGTAATTTCAACCCCTAATGAAAAAGATGTTGAAAAACATAGTTTTGAGAGTTTAGTAATTAATTTTATCACGAACGGAGCTATTAATACTCAAACCAAAAACCAAAATTCGTCGGCATCGAGGGATGCTACTAGAAAAACTGACTTAGCCTCAATTTCCGCAGCTTTAAAATTATATCATCAGGATAATGGTCAGTATCCGATTGCTGCGACCAATGAGCGAACAGATAGCGCCAACAGTGTTTTGGCTTCGGCTTTGGTTGATAAATACTTAAGCTCGATACCGAAAGATCCACAAACGCCCGACCATTATTATGGATATAAATCTGATGGGGAGAGTTTCCAATTAAGCTGTATTTTGGAAAATACTTCAGATTCTGCCGGTAAAAAAGTTGGGAATTTATTCTTATATATAATGACCAAATAATATTGAAATAATTTTATGAATTAGCAGGAGGAAAAATGATTGCTTTATGGGTGATTTTGGGGGTAGTTTTAGTTTTGGTCGTTTGGGTAATTGCAATTTTTAATGGTTTAGTAGTTTTGAAAAACAGGACAAAAGAAGCTTGGTCTGATATTGATGTGCAGCTCAAAAGACGCTATGACCTAATTCCAAATTTGGTTGAATCAGTCAAAGGCTATGCAAAACATGAAAAAGAGCTATTTGAAAAAGTTACCAAAGCTCGCGCTGAGGCAATGTCAGCTGAGGGACCAGCCGAACAAGCGCAAGCTGAAAACGCTCTTTCAAAAACCTTAAAGAGTATTTTTGCCGTAGCTGAAAATTATCCGCAACTTCGAGCCTCAGAAAATTTCCAAAAATTGCAAGATGAGCTAACTGATACTGAGAATAAGATAGAAGCGGCTCGCAGATTTTACAACGCGAATGTTAGAGATCTGAACATCAAAATCGAAAAATTTCCAGACAATGCGGTGGCTGGTATGTTTGGCTACAAGCAAATGGAGCTTTTTGAATTAGAAGAACCAGCCGCGCGAGAATCAGTTAAAGTCAAATTTTAATTACTATGTATCAACAAATCGATTCTAATAAACGAAGAACTGTCTTATTGATGGGACTATTCCTAATTTTTATAATTGGGATTGGTTTTGTATTTGCTCAGATATATAATAATTATTTTATTTTAGTGGCAGCAGTTTTATTCTCGTTATTTCAGACTTTAATTTCTTATTATTATTCCGACCGAATCACTTTAGCCATTTCTCGAGCAAAACCAGTTTCCAGAACAGAGCCATTTTTAGAATTGCATCGTTTAGTAGAAAATTTAGCGATTACTGCCGGTTTGCCAAAGCCCAAAATTTATCTAATTTCCGATTCGGCGCCAAATGCCTTTGCCACCGGTCGCGATCCCAAACGCGCGGCGATAGCAGTCACGACTGGGTTATTAGGCAAGTTAAATAAAAATGAACTTGAAGGTGTGATTGCACATGAATTATCGCATGTGGGAAATTATGATATTCGGCTGATGACAATCGTGGTGGTTTTGGTGGGCGTGGTGGCTTTATTGTCGGATTGGTTTTTGAGGTGGAGTTGGTGGGGAGGTGGACGCCGCAATAATAATGAGGGAGGGCAAATTGGGGCAATTTTACTTTTAATTGGAATTATTTTAGCCATTGTGGCGCCAATTGCCGCCACTTTGATTCAATTGGCAATTTCCAGGAAAAGGGAATTTTTAGCTGATGCCTCGGGCGTATTATTAACGCGATATCCGGAAGGATTAGCCGAGGCTTTGGAAAAAATATCAAAAGATCCCGAGCCATTAGAAGTGGCAAACCGCGCCACAGCGCATTTATATTTTGCCAATCCCCTTAAAAATAAAAAGGTATCGAGCCTATTTTCGACGCATCCACCCGTGGAGGAACGGATTAGGGCTTTGCGAAAAATGCTTTAATCTTTTATAATATAATTAGATTAATCTTTATCGAGGAAGAATGAAAAAGAGGGGTTTTACTTTAATTGAACTTTTGGTGGTAATCGCCGTAATTGGGATCATTGCAATAATAGTTTTGGCGAGTCTGGGGAGTGCGCGAAAAAAAGCTCGTGATGCCGTTAGATTAACTGATATGCGCACAATTCAGACCGCATTAGAATTATATTTTGAAACATTTGGGCAATATCCGATCTATGACAATACGGGATGTGCTGGTTGGGATACTGGAAACCAGCTTTACCCCTTATTGCAAGATAAATTAACCCAAATCGATTCTCACCCTCTGCCAGTAGATCCGACGGGAAAAGTGGCTTGTTCTGGTTATTATTATTACCGATATCCAGCTGGTCAGATGAGCTGTCCGGCTAACAAAGGTGCTTTTTATGTTTTAGGCATTAAAGACATGGAATCATCTGGCAATCCGCACCCCTCGAATCCTGGTTTTAAATGCGGAATCCGTAATTGGCAAAATGAAATGGAGTATTTTGAATGGGTGACTGGTAAATTTTCCGCAGATCATTAATTTATTTCGTAGAGGCTATTAAATCTGTTTAGTTTTAGGCAGATTTTTTTATTTGAAAGACTTGATTTTTATTATCAAATGCACTATTATTATATTAATTCAAGTTGAGATCCAAATCGTGTCCAGGTAATCTTGTTTCGGAAAGAAAACGCTAAATATTACATCTCTGATTTAAATGAGTTATTCTTGCGTGCGGCTTATGTTTCAGTTTTATGCTAAATCTTGTTGTTTTTTCACGTTTGTTAATAGCCTCGACGGATAAAATCAATCAAGCATCGTACTGAAGGAGGCACGAGGAGATGTATCCAATCCCCAACGAAGACCAGAAATGGTTGATGAAACACGGTAGGCAAGACGAGCAAGGCAATTGGTGGTGCAAGCAAACAGGCGCCCTCATACAAATGGTTATAATTAATCGCTCAATTTGGATTCAGCCCTTTATGGGCGGAGGCGGTGACGTTAGACGCGTTGGGCATCTTTGTTGCGAGAGATGCAATCCCAATCGTATTTTTCCACAAAATGGAACCCCGATTTATGAAGACGATCTTTATGACCCCGAACAACAGATTCTTGAGACGCCACCCACTGTAGTAGTATCCTAATTCATAGATTTTAAACTTTCCAAATTTGGGCAACTTTTCAATAAATTAAGAAAGGTTGCCTTTTTTTCTTGTTTTTTGAGTCAAAAATCAATATAATGAAAGAAATAAATAGTAAACAGTTAGCAGTAAACAATGGATAAACCACAAGCTAAAATTAGAATTGAAAAACTCAAAGAACTCATTGAAAAATATCGATATTCTTATCATGTTAAGGATAAGTCTTTGGTTTCTGATGCGGTTAATGATTCTTTAAAGCATGAACTTCAGGAGTTAGAAGACAAATTTCCAGATTTAGTGACTCCAGATAGTCCAACTCAGCGCGTTGGCGGAAAAGCTTTGGCGAAATTTGCAAAAATAACTCATTCTCAACCAATGCTTTCTTTAATTGATGCTTTTTCAGAGGAAGAATTAAAAGCTTGGGAAGTGAGAATTTCTAAATTAATCCCCGGACAAAAATTAGATTATTTTGCCGAATTAAAAATGGATGGTTTGGCGATTTCTTTAATTTATAAAAATGGTATTTTTGTACGAGGTGCGACTCGTGGTGATGGTAAAACTGGCGAAGACGTCACTCAAAATTTAAAAACTATCGAGGCGATTCCTTTAAAATTAAATCGTCCTAAGAGCAAAATCTTTCCCAAAAATTTAGTTGATAAAATATTTTCCGGTGAACTTGAAGTTCGAGGCGAGGTATTTTTAAATCTAAAGGATTTTAAAGCTTTAAACGCCGAACGGAAAAAGAGCGGTCAGTTGGAATTCGCAAATCCTCGAAATATTGCCGCCGGGTCTGTGCGGCAACTTGATCCCAAAATTACGGCTTCGCGGAAATTAGATTGTTATATTTATAGTATTGTGACTGATTTAGATTTAAAAACTCATGAATTAGAACATTTGCTGGCTCATGAATTAGGCTTAAAAATTAATCCTGGTAGCCAAAAATGTGAAAATTTAAAAGCGGTGCAAGAATATTTTCAAGATTGGGAGAAAAAACGGGCAAAATTACCATACCAAATAGATGGGGTGGTGATAACGGTTAATGAAAAAAAGTTATGGTCGAAATTGGGGGTGGTTGGAAAGGCGCCTAGATTTATGATTGCTTATAAATGGTCACCGGAAGAAGTGACGACCATTATTGAAGATATTTATGTTCAAGTTGGTCGTATGGGGACTTTAACGCCAGTAGCGGTTTTAAAACCAGTGGTAGTGGCAGGGTCAACAGTGTCGCGAGCCACCTTGCATAATGAGGATGAAATTAGGAAAAAAGAAATCAAAATTGGTGATACGGTGGTGGTTCATAAAGCTGGAGATGTCATTCCGGAAGTGGAAAAAGTGGTCAAAGAATTGAGGACTGGCAAAGAGAAAGAATTTAAATTTCCCAAAACTTGTCCACAATGTGGTGGTCCGGTGGCGCGCGAAAAAGGCAAAGCTGCATATAAGTGTTTGAATAAAAAATGTTTTATGATCCAACGACGGGCATTAGGTCATTTTGTCTCTCGTGCCGCTTTTGATATTGCCGGAATTGGTCCTAAAATTATTAATAAATTTATTGACGAAGGTCTAATTCGCGATGCGGCGGATTTATTTGGACTAAAAGAAGGCGATGTAGCAAATCTGGAAAGATTTGCCGAAAAATCAGCTCAAAATATTATTGAATCAATCCAGGATCATAAAAAAATTTCATTGGCGAGGTTTATTTATGCTTTGGGAATTCCCAATGTGGGCGAAGAGACTGCCATCGATTTGGCGGGGCAATTTGGTTCGATTGAAAAAATTAAAAAGGCGAGTTTGGAAGAAATTGATATAATTCGAGATATTGGTCCGGTGGTAACAAAATCCATATTTGACTGGTTTCAAGATAGAGAGAATTTGAAATTTATTGAGAAATTATTAAAATCTGGTGTTAAAATAAAATCTCCCCACTTCGCCAAGGCTTCGCGGGGCAAGCAAAAATTAGCCGGCAAATCATTCGTTTTTACAGGAGGTTTAGAAACCTTGACTCGCGACGAAGCTAAAGAAAAAGCTCGAGAATTGGGTGCGGATATTTCTGAATCAGTTTCGAAACAAACTTCATTTGTAATCGCAGGTGCAGATCCTGGCTCGAAATATGATAAAGCGAAGCGGCTAAATATCAAAATTCTAAACGAGAAAGAATTTCTGAAATTAATAAAATAAAAAAAGAGAGGCGGTCCTCGGAAAATTAATTTGATAACTTGGTGAGGATTCACCTCTTTTTGAATTTTTATTAAGAAATAGAATATCGTTTCAACCAATTTCTGGCTCGAATGGCAGCTTCGGGAATTGCGCCCTCGCTTATTACTAAAACTTCAATTTTGGCATGGACTCTGGCGAGCATATTATACATTTTTTTAGGTTGATTAGCCTTAGCGAATTTTAGGGCTTGAGTTAGTCTTTTAACTTGAGGAGATCGGGCGCGAGCGTAATAAGGTTCAACAGTAAAGACCTTTTGAATTCTTGGGTACAAGTTTTCAATATCACGGGCAATAGCGAGTAGAACTTTGGGTTCTACAGGTTTTCCTTGAATGGCATATGGTTCTAATCTTGTAAGCAAATTTGGAATACTATTAAAGTAAATAAGATTTGCACCCTGATTAATTTTGCGTGCCATATGATAAATTGCCAAGCCGATATTGGTAATACCCCTCATTTGCTGTAACTTTTCCTGCCGAAACATCCCTAAAACACCAATCGCTTGCCCAATAGCAATAATTCTATCTTTGCCGTTAGCGGCACGCTCAACTTTTCTTAAAGCATCTATTAAAGTTGGTTGGCGGGTTTGACTTAAGGCGGTTAGAGTTTGAAACAAAAGCTGATTTGCCGCAATGGTTTTTGGTGAATCTGGTTTTAAGGTTTGCGAGAGATTTGAAAGTGCTCTGATTAAATCTTCGATCCAAACTTTCGCTCGAGTATATTCTCCTAGACCTGCCGGATAATTTTCGCGACCGACTTTTCCTACCAACGAGTGGCTAATATGATATAGGTATTGACGAGCCGCCGAGACAATATCTGAATTTCGCCGAATAGTTATAACATACAATCCGCCGCTTCTGGAAGGGATTGAAATTTCTCGTTCTTCTGGCGGTTTGGCAATTTCTTTTAATTCCCAAGCAGATAAGCGTCGCGATTGGGCGATTAGCAACATACCAGGTTTGGCAATCCAAATTCCAGACTTAATTAAACCATTTCGGCCTCGCCATCTGACTTTAATCCGACATGGGTGTCTGACTTCGAGAAGATGGTTAAAGCTGGTTTGTCTAAATAAAAATGGTAGTTCAATCGGATAATCGCCATGCCAAATAAAAGGTTCAATTTCTTCAAGGTATGGAGCTCTCACATATGGCAACTTAGCCACCTCCGTTTCGGAATCTTTAATATTTTATCATTTCGTATGTTTTTGTCAATCTTTATAATAAAAAAACGCCTAAACGTTATAAATTTTGAAAAACGCTGAGGCGTAAAAATTGTGGAAATAAATTTAACTATAATCTTTGGTATATAAAAGTGGTTGTGGCTTGCACATCGGACATTCGGATTTATGAAATGTGATGTTAGGAAGCGAAAGAAGAGCCCGGAAACAAAAATCTTTATTAATTTTTTGCGGGGATAACCCACTATCAGCAGTTTGGTTTTCGACATATTCTGGCGTGGTAACAAATGTGGCAATTCCGACTAAATTCTCGTGACGGAGACCATTATTAAGTATTCCCTTGATGGTACCATGTGCATAGGCAGAGTCTAAAATAACATTAGTGGCTACCAATGCTTTTTCATTGCCCGAAATAAGGTCTCCAGCTCTCATTTCCTTAAAAAATCCGTTATTGTCTATATCGGTTAACACTAAACGTGCGCCAAGTTCCATTGCCAGAGAAGTCCCAAAGAAGACATCAAACGCATAATTAGCAGCTACTACTACATTGACTTTTTGATTAGCAAAAGCATCAGCTAAAACCTTGACAATTCTATTACCTGGTTTGGGATCCAAAAGTACGCGACTCATTTGAGGCCAAACCAATGAATGGGCAAAAGTGTGGAGAACTTCCCAGTGCCCGGCCAACAGAACTCGATATCTAGCAAGGATATCAATGAGCGAATCGGGAGTTAATTCCGGAGAGGAAAAATGAAAATTCGCCTCACCCAAAAGCTGTTCGATTTCTTCTTTTGTCAGTGGTCGAGGTTCAATGACTTTGCCGTCCGTGCTTGCCATCAGTTGCATCTGGTCATTCCTCCTCGTTGGTGGACTTAAAATTATTATATCAAAAAATTTATTTTTGTCAATCAAATTTGAACTTAAAGGAGTTTTTTGCTATTTCGGCAATAAAAAAACGCCTGAGCGTGATAAGTTTGTTAAAACGCTGAGGCGTAAAATAATATTAAGCAAGATGAAAATTAATGATAGTCTGATGCATTCAATAATGATTTGGGGCGGCGGCGTATCAATTTGTCGAAAAATGATCGAGATTGGCATCGTTGGCAATATCTAACTGGACGAACATGGCTATTTTTAATAATCACCAGAGAGTAAGGGAATAAATCATCAAGGGTTGCAGCTTCAATCGCTTCGATTGTCTCACGGGTTGTTATAAATAATGCAATACCCTTAATATTTTTTCTGTTGGCGCCGTTTTCGACAATTCCTTGAATGATACTTATCATTGTCGTAGGGTCAAAAAGGACATTTTGGAAAATTAGAATTTTTTCATTTTCTTCAAAAGTATTAGGCCCTCTCATGGCTTTAAATAATCCATTTTCTTGATTCATTTCCACAATCACCAGCCGGGAATTGGAATTGGTAAAATTCATTACTAGCGGTACTCCAAATAAGACACTGGTGTTATTTGGAACTACAATCGTATTAATGTCAAGAGGTTCCAGGGCTTTTGAATAATTTCGAGCCGTAATATTAGTTGGTTCGGGATCGCAAAGCATATTTGCCATGGCAAACCAAACATCGGAATGTATCCTGCCTCCGGGAATCTCCCAGTGTCCGCCTAACGCAACTTGATATTCTGAAAAAACATTGTCCAAATAGTACGGCATTTCGAAATTTTTAGAAAAAGGATTAGGAAAGTTATTGTCAACCAATAACTTAATTTCGGGGACGCTTAATGTCTTAGGTTCGGGACGCACCGTGGTATTGCCCATTCATCATTCCTCCTTGTGGTGGACTTGAAATCATTATAACTTATAATTATTTTTTGTCAATCAGATTTGAACTTAGAGGAAATTTTTGCTAAACTTTAAAATAGAAGTAAATAAAGGAGTTTGATGGTAAGAATTTCAAAAAAGGAAATTGAACATATTGCCGAATTAGCACGGTTGGGGATCACAGAGAAAGAAAAATCTGAATTTTCAGAACAATTGTCTGAAGTTTTGTCGTATGTAGAATTGTTAAATCAAATTGACACTAAGGATGTTGAACCAACTGCGCAGGTGACAGGGTTGAAAAATGTTTTTCGAGACGACAATCCAGAAGCTCAAACACAACATCGGGCGAGCAAAAAAGAATTATTACAAAATGCACCACAAATTAAAGACGATTATTTTAAGGTGCCAATAGTTTTAGATCAGCAATAAATTTCAGCTAATATTCAGGATTAAAAAATAAAATAGTTTTGGATTTACTTTTTTTGAGGAAAAATGGATTTAAATAAATTAACAGTTGTTGAAGCTGCCGAAAAATTAAAGAAAAAAGAAATCACTTCTTTGGAATTAACTCATGATTGTTTTTCAGAAATCAAAAAACAAAATCCAAAAATTAACGCCTTTATTACTTTGAATGAGCAGACTGCAATTAAGCTTGCTGAAAAATCAGACGTCAGGCGAGCTAAAAATAAAACCTTAAGCCAAATTGACGGGATTCCAATTGCGATTAAAGATAATTTTTCAACCAAGGGTTTAAAAACGACCGCCGGTTCAAAGATTTTAGAAAATTATATACCAGCTTTTGAATCAATGGTGACTCAAAAATTGCTAAATGCCGGGGCGGTAATTTTGGGCAAAACTAATTTGGATGAATTTGGAATGGGTTCTTCGACGGAAAATTCAGCCTTTGGAGTAACCAAAAATCCCCATAACCCAGAAAGAGTTGCAGGTGGTTCTTCGGGCGGATCAGCAGCGGCTGTAGCTGCAAATATGTCGATCGCGGCCATTGGTACCGATACTGGTGGATCAATTAGGCAGCCAGCTTCGTTTTGTGGGGTATTTGGGATTAAACCGACTTATGGTCGAGTTTCTCGATATGGCATTTTAGCTTATGCTTCAAGTTTGGATCAAGCTGGTCCAATTACCAAAACCCCTCAAGATGCTAAAATTATTTTAGAGATTATTGCCGGTCTCGATCCGCATGATTCGACAACCATAAAAACCAATACGAATTCGTCAGCTGACGGACAATCTCAAATCTCAAGTCTCAAATCTCATGACTTAACAATTGGTGTTCCGGATGAATTTTTCAGTGAAGGTTTGGACGTCAAAGTCAAAGAAATAATTGAAAAGGCAATTAATCATTTATTAAAACAGGGTGCGAAAATTTCGAAAATTAGTTTGCCAACATTAAAATACGCACTACCTTCATATTATATTATTGCTTTAGCTGAGGCTTCTTCGGATTTGGCCAGATATGATGGCATAAAATATGGAAGCTCAAAATCCTCTGCCAAAGATTTGATTAGCGGATATTTAGAAACGAGACAGGAGGGATTTGGTACAGAAGTAAAAAGGCGAATAATGCTAGGTACTTATACTTTATCGGCGGGTTATTATGATGCATATTATAAAAAGGCTCAGCAGGTAAGAACCTTAATTTCAAAAGATTTTGCAAAAGTATTTCAAAAAGTTGATTTAATAGTTGGGCCAGTTTCCCCTACCCCAGCCTTTAAAATTGGTGAAAAAATTTCAGATCCTTTGAAAATGTATTTATCGGATATTTATACGATTTCGGCAAATTTAGCCGGCTTGCCAGCCGCTTCAATCCCAGCCGGTTTTATTGGTAAATTACCGGTCGGTTTGCAAGTGATTGCGCCACGACTTGAAGAAGAGAGGATTTTCCAAATAGCTAAGGAGCAAAATGGAATTTAAACCGACAATTGGTTTAGAAATTCATGTTGAACTAAAAACTCGATCTAAGATGTTTTGTGATTGTAAAAATGAACCAGAAATTATCGAGCCGAATATTAATATTTGTCCGGTTTGTTTGGGTATGCCAGGTACCTTGCCCACGGCAAATAAAACCGCCATTGATTGGACTTTAAAAACTGGTTTAGCTTTAAATTGCGAAATTCAAAAAAACAGCAAATTTGATCGTAAGAATTATTTTTATCCAGATTTACCAAAAGGATACCAGATTTCTCAATATGATATGCCTTTTTGTAAAAATGGATATTTAAAAATTTCAGGACGCAAAATTAGAACCAGGCGGGTCCACTTGGAAGAAGATACCGCGAAGTTATTTCATATTGATACAGGTCCACTCGGTGTAAGTTCGCTTGGAAGTACGCCATTGGGAGTTGGAGAAGTTTATTCCTTAATTGACTATAATCGCGCGGGCGTGCCTTTAATGGAAATTGTGACTGAACCCGATCTTCTATCGGCCAAAGAAGCTCGCGAGTTTGCACAAAAACTGCGTTTAGTTTTAAGATATCTTTCAGTTTCAAATGCGAATATGGAAAAAGGCCAAATGCGAGTAGAAGCTAATATTTCCCTTTCAAATCAAAATAAATTGGGTACCAAAGTTGAAATTAAGAATTTGAATTCATTTAAATCTGTCGAAAAAGCGGTCAATTTTGAAATTCAAAGGCAGACAGAATTATTAGAAAGTGGTGAAAAAATTATTCACGAAACGCGCGGTTGGCATGATCAAAAACAAATAACATTTTCTCAGCGAAGCAAAGAAACCGCGCCAGATTATCGATATTTTCCCGAACCGGATTTGCCAACTTTTGAATTTAACCAACAAATAATTTCAGATATTAAGGCTGATTTGCCTGAATTGCCAGATGATAAAAGTGTTCGTTTTCGAAAAGATTACCAGCTTTCTAAAGATGACATCGGGGTATTAATATCGAATTTGGCCTTAGCTAATTATTTTGAAGAAGTCTGTTTAAGCAAAGTTAATCCGCAAAAAGTGGCAAACTGGTTAATAACTGAGTTATTGGCAAAAATGAAGGTAGAATCGGTGAGTTTTTCTGAAATTAAAATTAAGCCTCATGATTTGGCAAATTTAGTTATGATGATTGAAAAAGGCGAATTAACCGGCAAAATTGCCAAAGATATTTTTAAGACAATGTTTGAATCTGGCGAAAATCCGACCCAAATTATGGCTGATTCAAAGATTGAATTAGTTTCTGGGGAAAATGAACTTAAAACTATAAGCCTGAAGATAATTAAAAAAAATCCTCAGCTGGTCAAGGATTATCAGGATGGCAAAAAACAAGTTATACAATTTTTTATAGGTCAAATTATGAAAGAAACTCGCGGCATGGCGGATCCGGAAAAAGCAAAATCAGTTTTACAAAAGGAATTATTAAAATGAGAAGATTTTCAAAATCAGCTCGAAAAATTCGCAATGAATTTATTAAAACCTTAGTTGTGATGATTGGTTCAGCTTTTGCCTTGGTGGCAGCTTTGGCTTGGAATACGGCAATTACGGAAATTATTAAAAAATATTTACAGCCCGGTAAGACTGTTTCGTCTTGGATAATTTATGCTTTGATTGTAACCTTTTTTGCCGCTTTAGTAGGTTTATATTTGGGGTATTTATCGGGAAAAGTTCGTGAAGATGAGGACAAAATCGAAGAATCCGAAGAGCATGATGAAGAAGCTGGTTATGATAAAAAACATCATTAATATATAAGGAGGCGACATGGCACCGCGAAAATTTTTATTTGAAGATAAGGCTTTTGGTTCAAAGCCGCAACGTTATAAAAAAGGTTCAAAATTCAGTTGTGGCATGCTCGCCTTTATTATAATCTCGAGTTTAATTTTTGGATTTTTAGGCGGTGCTGGTGCCATTTATGCCCTATCTGGAAATAAGAATTTTTCTAATTCCAGTTTAGGTTTGGATTTGGCGAAAAAAACTTATAAAGTTACGGAAGAGTCAGTAATTATTTCAGCCTCAAAAAAAGTTAGCCCGTCAGTGGTATCAATTGCGGTGATTTCAAATATTACTGATATTTTTGGTCGGAATGCCACCCAGAATTCCCAAGGATCAGGTTTTATTATCACCTCGGATGGTTTGATAATGACTAATAAACATGTTGCTTCAGATTTAAAAGCGCAATACACAGTTTTAACTCCTGACGGTTCAGCTTATAAAGCACAAGTGATGGCGCAAGATCCCTTGAATGATTTGGCGATTTTAAAAATTAATGCTTCCAATTTAACCCCGGTTAATATTGGGGCTTCTGATGATTTGCAGGTTGGCCAAAAAGTGATCGCGGTTGGAAATGCTTTGGGTTTTCAAAATACGGTGACTTCCGGTATTATTTCTGCCAAAGGTCGCACCATCCAAGCTTCAGATACCGCAGGTTCAACCCAGGAAGAGTTATCCGGTTTATTGCAGACTGACGCCGCCATTAATTCTGGAAATTCTGGCGGTCCCTTGACAAATATTGATGGTCAGGTAATTGGTATTAACACTGCGGTCGCTAATAAAGGTTCAGCTGAAGGAATTGGTTTTGCAATTCCAGTCAACGTTGCGAGATCGGCAATTGAAAGTTATCGTCGAAATGGGAAAATTATTAGGCCATTTATTGGGATTAGATATTATTCGATTACGAAGCAATATGCAGCTGAAAATAAATTGCCGGTTGAAAATGGCGCTTTAATTACTTCAGGCCAAGTTGGTGTACCCGCAATTGTTGTGGGTAGCCCCGCTGCCAAAGCAGGTTTGCAAGAAAATGATATTATTACCGCAATTAATAATGAAGAAGTGAATCAAGACCATGCCCTGTCATTATTAATTCAGCAATATCAACCTGGCGATCAAATTCAAATCACATATTTGAGAGATGGCAAAGAAAACAAAATCAAACTAAAATTAGTTGAATATAAATAGTTTGAAATTTAAATTTTTTTGAACTCAAAATTAACTAGAAATTTTTATGATACGATCTATATGCGAGAGATCTCTTATAATTTCAATTTTATAATTTGCGAGCGTTTTTTTGATAATTTTTTTAAGTTGATTCGTTTGGTTAGGATCAATCTCAATTAAGATAACCGCGTTTTTCCCTAAATGAGTTTTGATTTGTTTAAAAAATCTTTGATAAATTTTAAGACCATTTTTGCCACCGGCTAAGGCTAATTTTGGCTCTTTTTTTAAATCTTGAGTTATTTGATGGGGTGATAAATATGGTAAATTTGCTAAAATTAAATTAAATTTTAAGTTTTTGGGAAAATTAGAAAATAAATCAGATTTTAAAAAATTAATCTTTTTTGCAACTTGATGTTTTTGGGCGTTTAGTCGGGCAATTTTTAGGGCTTTCTGGGAAATGTCTGAAGCGAAAATTTTTATTTGTTTCCGCCGAGAGGCGAAAGAGAGCTTTTTGGCAATAGTAACACTGATACAACCAGAGCCGGTGCCGATATCAGCAATAAAATAGGTTCTAGGCTCTAGTTTATAGCTTTTAGAAATTTCTTGTAGGGTAGTTTCGATTAAAATTTCGGTTTCAGGTCGAGGAATTAAGACATTTTTATTAACCTTAAAATTTAAACCATAAAATTCTTTTTTGCCAATTATATAAGCTACAGGTTCTAATTTTGCACGTCGCAAAATCAGTTGTTTAAATTGGCGAGATTTGAGAGGGGAGATTTGAGCTTCCGGATTTGCATAAAGCCATTCTCGATTTTTTCCCAAAACAAATGCCAAAATCACTTCGGCATCTAAGCGTGCAGATTTAATCTTTTTATCAGATAATAATTTTTCTGTTTGAATGAGAGTTTTTTGAATATTCATCTTCTTGATAATTATTACTTTTTAAATTATAATATAAATCAGCAAATTAACAATTTATAAACTCAGGTAACTGTTCAAGGAGGGATGTCGAGATGAAACAATGGTTCTGGGATCCGTGGGGGCCAGGCGATACCTTTAAAAGACTTCAAGTTGCCTATAACAAAACTCAGATATTCTGGAAAACGGGCATGATATTATTTGCAAGTTCGTTGTTAATTGGGATGTTAGAAAATGTTTTGCTTGTTCCATATTTTGCACCGCAGACTGTTCAAATAATCTCTGGAATGCTTGGGCTTATTACTGGATTTAGCTTGTTTATTTATGTTATCTTCATTCCTTTTTCATATTGGTATGTGATTGAATTTATGGATCTAAAGAAGAGGAGCTGATGGCAAGATGGAACTGCTGGTTACGGGTTCAAAGCCGAGAACGGGCTTTAATTTTGGAATTCTTTGGGACGCAATATTATCTGGTATAATTATAGGGATGGTTGGCCAAGTTATATGGGGCGTAGCCAATAGTATGATGCTACCTCCTCCTGCAAATGATATAGTTGGTAATTTAATGTATGCACCTTGGATTTTTGTCGGATCGCTTTTGGCTTTGTTGGCAATTTTTATCTCAATCTTATACCTTTGTGATCTCTACAAGATTTTTCGTTTTGTTATTGCCAACTTGGGCATTATCGATGGTTTTATGGAATCAGAAAGATTAATTCGGAGAGAAATGGTATAGCTTATGTCCGGTTTCAACAAGAACAAGAGCAACTGCAAGAGGAGGCATCATAATGGGAATAGATATCGCTAAGGCTGTAATTGCAGTGTTTGTTGGTTTGGGCTTAGGAGTAGGATCAATTTTAGGTTTAGTGGTTCGTTTTGGGTCATATCAAGTGAAATTAAGGACAAATGAAGCTACCCGAGGATGCATTTTAGCCAGAATGTACGCCCATCCAGATAAAGGTATCCTTCTATCATTATCACGAGTATTTTTAGCTATTTTTGTAACATCAGCAATAATCCTTTTCTGCCTTTGTCGCTTTTACCCATAAATTCTGAGGTGGTCAAACCTTAAAGACAAATCAGGCCACCTCTTTTTTTATTGCATCGCTTGCAAGGCGCAGCCGCAGCCCCGAAGGGGTAGCACAAGCACGCAACAAGGTTCTTGAGCAAAGCGAGAGGTTCTTATCAGCTCGATGCTAATAATCCCGCATTCCAAGCGTTATGACAGGAAAATCTGTGGGACATTGTCGCCTCGTCGGCGACAATCTTCTGGCGGAGTCCAATTAGGACGGTTCTATTATTTGAGTGCGAGCAATTTATTAATAAGTATATCTAAATCCCCATTCAGGATTCTTTCAATGTTTTTGACGGAAAAGCCACCGCGATGATCGGTAATACGATCTTGAGGGAAATTATAGGTGCGAATTTTTTCTGATCTGTCGGCTCGGCCGACTTGCGATTTTCTTTCCTCGGCCATTTTGCCTTGTTCTTTTTCGAACTGTAAGTCAAGTAGTTTCGCCCGTAAGATTTTAAAGGCTTTTTCCTTGTTCTTCATTTGTGAACGTTCATCTTGACAAGAAACAACAGTGCCAGTCGGCAAATGTGTCAGGCGAACTGCAGAATCAGTGGTGTTAACACCTTGTCCGCCAGGGCCTGAGGAGCGGAAAGTGTCAATTTTAATTTCTGCGGGATTGATTTTTACTTCAGTTTCAGTCGCCTCAGGCAAGATGGCGACGGTGGCGGTTGAAGTATGGATTCGGCCGGACTTTTCGGTTTTGGGAACTCGTTGGACTCGGTGGACACCAGATTCAAATTTTAAAAATCTAAAAACTTCGTGTCCGGAAATTAAGCAAGTGACGTCTTTAATACCATCCAAAGTTGTTTTTTGGCTGTTTAAAATTTCTACTCGCCAGCCTTTTTTCTCGGCAAATTTTAAATACATTTTTAGCAAATCTGCGGCAAATAATTCGGCTTCATCACCGCCAGTGCCGGGCCGGATTTCCAAAATGACATTTTTATTTTCTTGTGCCGCTTCAGGTGAAAGGGCGATTTTGACAAATTTTTCTAAATTTTCTTTTTCAATTTTAAGCCTGGTCAAATCTTCTTCTATTAATTTTTTTAGTTCCGGTTCATCTTCATTTTTAACTAATTCTTCATTTTCTAAAATTTCTTTTTTAATTTTTTCTAATTTGTCAAAATCCAAAATAATCCGTTCTAATTCGGCTTTTTTGCGAGAGAGTTCTTGAAGCTTGGGAATATTGGTAGTGTTTTTTGGATTCGAAATTTGAAGAGTAATTTCAGCATACTCTTTTTTGATTTTATCAATTTGATCTTGCATTTTATTTGGCTTTCGTTTTGGATTTCTTTTTAGCGAGGGCTTTTTTGTATTCTTCAGCCTTTTTAATTCGAGCTTGGAATTTATCAACACGGCGGGCAGTATCGATGAATTTATGCTTTCCGGAATATAAAGGATGACAAGCAGAACAAATTTCTACCGAAATTTCAGGTTCGGTTGAGCCAATTTCAAAAGCATTGCCGCAGGCGCAAGTCACCTTAGCATTGGGATAGTATTTTGGATGAATGTCTTTTTTCATAATTTCTCCTAAAATAATTGACAAAATAATTATATCAGAAATCATTTAAAATTAAAAGAGATTATTTTAATTGTTAATTCTTGCATTCGTGAATAATTTCTGGTATTATTGAATTAGAAAAAAGTCCAAAGTCAAATTTTGCGATTGTTGGTGCCTATTTTTTTATTTTTATTTATATTTTTTATAATCTGCTTTGTAGAAACGAAGCTTAGGGAAGGATTAGAAAATGTCAAAAGAATTACCGAGTTTGGAAGAAATGCTTAAAAACGGCGTCCACTTTGGCCATATCAAAGAAAAATGGCATCCTAAAATGAAGCCGTATGTTTTTGCAATTAAAAATGGGGTTTGGGTGATAGATTTAGAAAAAACCCAATCAAACCTCAAAAGAGCCATAGATTTTATGGAACAATTGCTCAAAGAGGGTAAAACCATTTTATTTGTGGGTACTAAGAGGCAAATTCGAGAATCGGTCAAAAAAATTGCCGAAGAATTAAAAATGCCATATGTTGATTTTCGTTGGTTGGGTGGCACTTTGACTAATTTTGATACGGTTCGAAAAGCCTTAAAAAAGATGCGCGATTCGGAAATGCAGCTTGAAAATCCTGAATTTATGGGTAAAATGACCAAAAAAGAGCAAAAAAATTTCCAAGTTAATTTAGAAAAAATGCAAAGATCAATGGGAGGGATGAGAGATTTAAATAAATTACCCGAGGCAATGTTTATTATTGACACGGTTGAAGAAAAAGTCGCGGTTGATGAAGCTAATCGGTTAAAAATTCCTTTAATCGCCATTGTTGATACAAATTCTGATCCTTCGAAAATTAATTATCCAATTCCGGCTAATGATGATTCAAGGCTGGGAGTGGAATTGATTTTAAATACTATTTCTGAAAATTTAGCTCAAGTGAAAAATGTTGTCAAAGCTGAAAATGTCAAAACCGAAATCGCTAAAACTGAAATCAAAAAACTAAAAGTAGCAAAAATCGAAAAATAATTTGTACTCAAATAGAATTGATAAGTAAAAAGGAGAGTTTATGAAAATTTCATTAGATCAAATAAAACAATTAAGAGATAAAACCAGATGTTCAATCGCGGATTGCAAAGAAGCCTTAGAGCAAGCTGGCGGCGACATGGATCGCGCTTTAAAATTAATGGTGGAAAAAGGGGCTAAAATTTTAGACAAAAAGAGCCATCGTCAAACCAAAAATGGTTTAGTCGCCTCGTATATTCACTCTGACAAAAAAATTGGCGTCTTACTGGAATTAGTTTGTGAAACTGATTTCGCGGCGAAAACCGATGATTTTCAAAATCTTGGCCGCGAGTTAACGATGCAAATTGCAGCCACAGATCCGGCTGATGTAAAAACTTTATTAACACAACCATTTATTAAAGATGAATCTGCAGAAGTTTCCGATTTGGTCAAGGAAGCGGCGACAAAAATTCGTGAAAATATTAAAATAAATCGTTTTTGCCGATATCAAATATAAAATTAGAGTTCATTTTTCAAGGAGGTCCCAATGTTTCAAGACATTTTGAAGAATGCTCAGCCTCAGATGGAAAAAATCGTTCAAAATTTAACTGACGAATTTAGAACTTTGCACACCGGCAAAGCCACCGCAGGGTTAGTGGAAGATATATTAGTTGATTATTATGGCACAAAAACACCCCTGAAACAGATGGCGCAAATTGCCGTGCCGCAGCCAAATCAAATTGTCATTATTCCTTGGGATAAAGCTGCTTTAGGTGATATTACAAATTCGATTCAAAATTCGGAATTGAGCTTAAATCCTATTAAAGAAGCTAACCAAGTAAGATTAGTATTGCCTCCTTTGTCAGAAGAACGGCGTCGTGAGCTGACCAAGGCAGTTAAAACTAAAGCCGAAACTGCGAAAGTGGCAGTTCGAAATATGAGACGTGGGGCGTGGGATGAAATTCAAAAATTAGAGAAATCTGGAAAGATTACCGAAGATGATAAATACGATGGCCAAGAAGAACTCAATAAAATTATTAAAGAAATAGATGATAAAATTGATCAAGCGATGTCTAAAAAAGAATCTGAAATTATGAAGGTTTAGTTTAATTTAAAATTTTAAGGATTAAAAAATGTTTCTAACGATCGTGATATTTGTTTTTGTGCTCGGATTATTGGTTTTTGTTCATGAACTGGGGCATTTTTTAGCCGCCCGTGCCGCTAAAGTTAAAGTTGAGGAATTTGGTTTTGGTTTTCCCCCGAAAATTTGGTCTAAAAAGGTCGGTACAACAATCTATTCAATAAATCTAATTCCTTTGGGTGGTTTTGTTAAACTTTATGGCGAAGAAGGCAAGCATCTAAAAGATCCAAAATCATTTTTTGCCAAACCTTTAGCTTCGAGATTTTGGGTAATTGTGGCCGGGGTTTTAATGAATTTGGTTTTGGCTTGGGTTTTATTTTGGTTTGGTTTTAATGTTGGCTTGCCAGTTACGTCTACGCCAGCAGATCAGATTAAAAATGCCAAAGTAACTCAAGAAGTAATAATTTCTGAGGCCTTGCCTGATACACCAGCTCAAAAAGCTGGCTTGTCTCGGGGAGATATTGTGATTGCGGGAAATGGTCAGGCGATCACCACCCCCGAACAACTTTCGGAATTTACACAAAATCATATTGGGCAAAAGGCTGATTTTACCATTAAGCGCTATGGACTGAAAAAAAATTTGGAAATTACCCTTTCAAAAGATAAAAAAGCACCTTTGGGAGTAGCAGTTTTGGAATCCGAGCGAGTGAAAGTACCCTTTTTCCAAGCGCCGATTGTGGCGATAAAAGAAATTTATAATTTAATTAAATTGATAGTTCTAACATTAATTGGATTTTTTGCGACTCTTTTTGCGACCGGAAAAGCGACCGATGTTGGGACAGGACCGGTCGGGATCTGGTTTATCTTTAAGGTGGCGACCAAATTGGGCTTACCTTATATTTTACAGCTGACCGCTTTAATTTCGGTAAATTTAGCAATTATTAATATTTTGCCTTTCCCTGCCTTAGATGGCGGTCGGTTAATTTTTTGGATGATTGAAGCGGTATCTCGAAAAAGAGTCGCGCCCAGAATCGAAGGAATTATTCATGCGATCGGCTTTGCAATTTTAATTGCCTTAATTATTCTGATTACATTTCGTGATATAATGAACTTAAAATAAGTCAAAGTTGAAAAGGAGTAAGATGCGTTTTTCAAAATACTTTGCCAAAACTAAAAGGCAAATGCCGGGCGATGAAGAAACCGCCGGCGGTAAATTATTAGTAAAAGCTGGTTTTGTTTCTAAACTGGCTTCGGGTTTATATAATTTTTTGCCATTGGGAAATAGGGTATTATTAAAAATTGAAAAAATTATCCGTGGGGAATTAGACAAAGCTGGGGTGATTGAAATTTTAACCCCAGTTTTACACCCGGCCAAGCTCTGGAAAGATTCGGGCAGATTTGAGGCGGTAGGTGATGAATTATGGAAAATTAAAAACCCAAAAGGTGAAGAATTTGTATTGGCGATGACCGCCGAGGAAGTTTTTTCTGAGATTGCGAAAAATAATCTTCAGTCATATAAAGATTTGCCGGTGATTTTAAATCAATTCCAGACGAAAATTCGAAACGAAATTAGACCTCGAGCTGGACTTTTGCGGACTCGTGAATTTGTGATGCAAGATGCATATTCGTTTGATGTGGATTCGGCCGGGTTAGATAAAAGCCATGACTTGATGGTGAAAGTTTATGAAAAAATCTTTGCGCGTTTAGGAATTAAATTTCTCAAAGTTGAGGCTGATGTGGGGGCAATGGGTGGTTTGGCTTCTTTGGAATTTATGGTTAAAAATGAAGTTGGTGAAGATGAAATCGTAGTTTGTCCAAAATGCGGATACGCGGCAAATATTGATAAAGCTGAGTGTTTGATTTCTGGCGAAATGGTTCGAAATACTAAATATTTAGATCGGGAAAAAGTTAAAACTCCCAGAATGATTTCGGTTGTAGAAGTGACCGAATATTTAAAAACTAAAGAAGAAAATGTTTTAAAAACGTTGGTATTCAAAATTTTATGCACAAAAAAATTGGTGATAGCCGTAATTCGCGGTGATTTGAGTATTAATCCCAAGAAATTAGCCGGGGCAATTGGTGCAGAGGTTGAGATGGCCAGCGAAAAAGATTTAGAAGAGGCAGATTTAATGCCAGGATTTGTTTCACCGGTTGAGCTCGAAGAAGAGATTCAAGTGGTGGCTGATTCTTCGGTAAAATTAATGTCAAATTTTGTAGCTGGTGCCAATGAACGTGATTATCATTTTGTAAACGTTAATTTATCCGATTTTAAGCCTGATATTTGGACAGATTTGGTTCAGGTCAAAAAGGGCGATAAATGTAAGAATTGCGGTTCAAAATTGGAAATTGAAAAAGCAATCGAATTGGGGCATACTTTCAAACTTGGCGATAAATATTCAAAATCTTTAGGCGTTAAAGTGGCGAATTCCGAGGGCAAAGATGTTCCAGTGCAAATGGGATGTTATGGTATTGGTTTAGGAAGGGCGATGGCAGTAATCGCGGAAGAATTCGGCGATGAGAAGGGGATAAATTGGCCAAAATCAGTGGCGCCTTTTGAAATTTATTTAATTAATATTTCTGACTTAGATAAAATATCGCCGGTGGTTGATAAAATATACAATGATTTAGAAAAAGCGGGTTTTGAAGTTTTATATGATGATCGAGATTTTTCGGCAGGGATTAAATTTGCGGACGCGGATTTAATTGGGGCACCGGTGAGGATTGTGGTGAGCCAAAAAACTTTAGTAAAAAATGCGGTTGAGATAAAATTGCGTTCTCAACAAAAAACCGAACTCGTCCCGATTGAAAATTTAATCGAAGAACTCAAAAAATAATTATCTGAATGCTTAATTAAAGGTTGACTGGGGTGATTTTTTTAGGTATAATTTTTAATGGCAGTGCATATTGTACCTTTCCAGCCCGGAGGCGATGTGGGAGTGCAAATCAAACAAGATGGTTCAACTTTGATTTTTATTTGTCCAAATTGCCAAGAATTAAACACCCGAGCGGCGAATTTTTGCATTTGGTGCGGATACCATCTAATTGATCCGGAGGGTCAAAAAAAAGTTGACAAAACAGAATGTCCTGAGTGTGAGAATAAGACCCCCAACCTGGGTATTTTATGTGAGAAGTGTGGTAAGTCTCGATAGCCTGTATCCAAATCCAGATACCCGGAGGTGAGAGGGATGGTCTACTGCGAAAAGTGTGGGCGTCAGATGGGATTAACTCCGCGTCTTTATGGACGTCATTATCGATATGAATACAAATGTTCTTGGTGCGGATATTCTTTTAGTGAGCAATGTCACAATCTTAAAGACCGAAAGAGAAATGGTCGTAATAAGCATTTGGAATACTTGCGTCAGGAATTAAGTTTGTCATGCCAAAGAGGAAAAGCGGAGGCTACGGCGGAAATTATGCTTTTTTTCATTGAGGAAAAAGAAAGGATTCGTCAATTTAGACGTTTTTGCCGCACTTGTCCTGAAAAAGTTTCTCGAGAACAAATTGCAGCTGAAACTCCTTTTCGCTGGGAGATTTTCCAAACTTCACCGCGTTTCTTGAATCAATATCAAGAATATATTCCCAAAGTTTAGAGATTATTTTGAGCCGTTGCCGGCACTAATATTTAGTAGCTCGTAACGGCTTTTTTTATTCTAAAATTTAGGCTATAATGTAAGCAATGATTACGCCTCTGGAATTAAAAAAACAATATCTGGCGAAAAAAATTAAACTCCAAGAATATTTGGGGAAGCTTTATAATTTAGCGATTTTTTATAAAAGGCGCGCAGATAAGGATGTGACCGGCGCATTTTCAAGAACATTTTTGGAAGATATTATCAAAATTGAACATGCTCAGGTTTCGAGAAATCCAAATCAATTTATGTGTTTAATGTTAATAGACATCGATTATTTTAAAAAATATAATGACACTTTTGGTCATCGTGCTGGCGATGATTTATTGAATAATTTAGTGGCATTGCTTAAAAAACATTCCCGAAAAAGTGACATTATTTGTCGATATGGTGGTGAGGAATTTGCCGTTATTTTAACTAATACTAATGACGAAATTGCCCTTAAGATTAGCAAACGGTGGCGAAAATTGATAAAAGATAATTTAAAAATTACCATTTCAGCGGGTATTTGCCAAGATATGGAAAAATATTCAATCGAAGATTTGATTAAAAATGCCGACTCTGCCTTATACCAAGCAAAGGAGTCTGGCAGAAACCGCGAGGTGATTTTTAAATGATTAAAATAATTTCAAAACAACTGAAACTTGTGCCCAAAAAGCCTGGGGTCTATTTTTTTAAAAACCAAAAAGGCGATATTTTGTATGTTGGAAAAGCGCAAATTCTAAAAGACCGGGTTTCATCATATTTTGCCAAATCAGCCCAATTGGAAGCTCGCATTAAATTAATGGTTTCGCAATTGGTAAAAATTAGTTGGGTTAAGACTGATTCGGAAATTGAAGCGTTGATTTTAGAAGCAGAGATGATTAAAAGGTTTAAGCCAAAATATAATATCAGGCTGCGCGATGATAAAAGTTATTTATATTTAGGCATCACCCGAAAAGAAGATTTTCCGCGCGTTTTTTTCGCCAGAAAAGGTGATCTTAATAAAGTTGAGGCGGAATATTTTGGACCATACACCTCAGCTCGGGATTTAAAAACTGCGGTGAAATTATTTCGAAAAATTTTCCCAACCCGAAACTGCCAGCGGATGCCCAATAAAGTTTGTCTTTGGTATCATTTGGGTCGTTGCGAAGGACCCTGTGAGGGTAAAATTTCCCGCGCTGAATATCAAAAAAATATTCGACAATTAATTTTATTTCTAAAAGGCCGGAAAAAAGAGGTAATTTTAAAACTAGAAAAAGAAATGGAAAAGGCAGCCAAAAAATTAGATTTTGAAAAAGCACGAATTGCTCGGGATAAACTAATAGCTTTGCGGCACTTGGCAATAATTTGGTTGGCGACGGCACAAACAGACGAAAAAATCCCGAAAAAGATTGAATGTTATGATATTTCTAATATAATGGGAAAAGAGGCGACGGGTTCAATGGTAGTTTTTGTTGACGGAGAGCCAGATAAAAGCCAATACCGTCAATTTAAAATTAAAACCGTTCAGAAAATTTCTGATTACGAAATGCTCGCCGAGATTTTAAAAAGAAGATTTAAGCACCACGAATGGCCTGAGCCGAATTTAGTCATCATTGATGGTGGTGTCGGTCAATTGAATATCGCGCGAAAAATTATTTTAGAAAAAACGAATTTCAATATTCCTATTATATCTATCGCTAAGGGTCCAAAAAGAAAAAGAGATTTACTCTTTTTTGCCGGTAAAAAAATTTTACAGGATAAAAAATTAATTCAGCGAATTCGCGATGAAGCGCATCGTTTTGCGATTAAATACCATCGACTTTTAAGATCTAAAAAATTATTTGAAGATTAGCTAATGCTGGGAGTTATAAAAATGAGAGGACCAAATATTGTCGTGATTGGTGGAGGTTCGGGGTTAGCGACGCTTTTGCGTGGTTTAAAGAATTATTCTGATTCAATATCGGCGGTGGTTTGTATGACCGACAACGGTCGAAGCTCTGGAAAATTACGAGAAGATTTAAAAATGTTACCGCCGGGTGATATTCGTCAATGTTTGGTCGCACTTTCATCTCAAGAATCTTTACTATCGGAATTGTTCAATTTTCGTTTTAAAAAAGGCCAGCATCTTAATGGTCATTCTTTAGGGAATTTATTATTGGCGGGATTGACGGAAATGTCTGGAGATTTTCGAAAAGCGGTGAAATTGATGAGCCAGATTTTAGATATTAAGGGTCGGGTATTACCGGTGACCTTAGAGCAAATTCAATTAGGGGCCAGACTCGCCAATCGTAAAAAAGTGATTGGTGAAAGCGAAATGTCTCTTGCGGGGCATAAATCCCCGATTAAAAAAGTCTTTTTTGTGCCCAGAAAAGCTCGCGCAAACAGAGAAGCGGTGATGGCAATTAGGGAAGCAGATTTAATAATAATTGGTCCTGGTAGTTTGTATACCAGTATTATTCCTAATTTTCTATTTCGGGAAATTACAAAAAGCGTTTCTGACTCATTAGCGTTAAAAATTTTTATTTGTAATGTTTCAACTGAACGCGGTGAAACTGAGGGGTTTAGTGTTAAAGATCATATTCAGGCAATTGTTTCACACGCAGATTCAAAAATATTTGACATTTGTCTGATAAATAGTAAGATTTTAAAACGAAGCCGAAAAGCGGGTGAAATGGGTGAAGTTTGCAACATTTCATGTGTAGAAAAAATAATTGGAAGATACAAGATTAAAAAAGCCAACATTATTAATTTGGAAAACGCTTTATACCATGATAGTTATAAATTAGCTCGTGAAATTATGAAAATTTATTGGGATATTTTGTAAATTTTGATATAATAAGGTTGTTAATTTTAATTAAGGGGGGAAGATGGGTGACTTAGAACAGGCAACTGATGCAAATTTTGATTTAGAGATCGCGGAAAATGAGTTACCGGTTTTGATTTATTTTACTAATGCTTGGTCTCGAGATGGCCGTGAATTGTTGGAAATTTTACAGGATATTATGGAAAAATATCAGGGTCAGCTTATGTTGTACCGGATGAATACCGATCAGAGTCCGAGAATTTCTTCAAGGTTTAATATTTTAACCATTCCCACTATTATAGTTTGTGATAAAGGTGAAGAAATCCAAAGATTTGTTGGTGAAATTAATTTTGTAGAATTGGAGGGATATTTAAATGAGTTGCTTCGACAACGTCTGGAAATTAAAGATAATGTTAATCATAACCATTTTAAGATTCAACCCAAAATAAATTATAAACCAGCTTCTAAGTCAGATCGCAAAACTAAAACAAAAGTTAAAGCCAAAATTAAAGCTAAAAAACAAGTTAAACAAAAATCAAAACCAAAAATAAAGGAGACCCAAGTTAAAAATAGACCAAAAAATATCTTAAAAAAAGAAACATTGAAAATGTCTAAAAGGAGTAAGAAGTGAAAAGAAAAACAACGGTGGTTGCAAATTGGAAAATGAACCTAAACCACGACGAAGCCATTAAATTGGCAAATCACATAAAAGATAGCTTGGTGAGCTTAAGTACTGCTGAGATTGTAATTTGTCCTTCTTATTTATATTTATTGGAAATTGAAAAAATTTTCAAGGACACGGTGGTAAAAATTGGTGCCCAAAATGCTTATTGGGAAACTAAAGGTGCTTTTACGGGTGAAGTTTCGGTTTCGCAATTGAAAGGAATTGTCGATTTTATTATTTGTGGTCATTCAGAAAGACGTGAACTTTTTGGCGATACGAATGAGCAGGTTAATGAAAAAGTCAAAAGCATCTTGGAAGCCGGAGTTTTACCAATAATTTGCGTTGGGGAAAGTGTTGAAGCTTGGAGAAAAGGAGAAATTGATACAGTTTTGGAACAAGTTGAATCATCGATGTCGGGAATTTCACCTGAAGAAGCGGAAAAAGTAATTTTTGCGTATGAACCGGTTTGGGCAATTGGGACAGCAAATCCCGCTTCTGCCGGGTATGCAAATAAAATCTGCATGCAAATACGTTTAATGTTAGATAGTCTATACAGCCGAGATATTGCCAAAAAAATTAGAATCTTGTATGGCGGGAGCGTTACAAATGACAATGCCAATAAATTCGTTGCCGAATCAGAAATTGATGGTTTGTTAATTGGCGGTGCGAGCCTTAAAGCCGAAGAATTTATTGAAATATGTAAAAATGTGAGTCGAATTAAAACATAATCAAATAGAAAGGCGAATATTATGAGATGGGAAAAGTGGCACTTCGGTTTAGTGGCCCTAATAGTGGTGGTGGGAATAGCTATCGGAATTTGGCTTATAGCTAAAAATTCTAATGGCGAAAAAGTTTTAGGAAACAATTCCGAACAATCAGAAACTACCACGACCGATACCTCTAAATCATATTTTGATGATAATGCGAATGTAATGTATTTTTATTCTGATGAATGTCGTTGGTGCATTGAAGAATCGAAAGTTTTTGAAGAGATTGCACCTTTAGGCTATAAAGTAAAGCCAATGAATATTGGGACGGATCGATCTTTGGCTTCAAAATATAATATAGAAGGAACCCCGACATTTGTGGCTAAAAACGGCGAACGCAACGCTGGTTTTATGGAAAAAGACGCGCTTATAAAATGGTTGGACGCGCATAAATAGAATAAAATTCGAAATCCCAAATCCCAAATCATAAATCCTAAACAAATCACAAATTAGCAATAATAAATATGTTTAAAAAATTGGAAAATTAGGCTTTGGGATTTATTTGGAAATTAGATATTAGAAATTAGGATTTTCGACCGAAGGGAGAACTTATGTGTTTGGCAACACCAGTTCAGGTTAAAAAAATTTTGAACAATTTTGCGGTCGTTGAAGGTGGAAAAAAAATTGATGTTTCTTTAGTGCCTAATTTGCATAAAGGTGATTATATTTTAGTTCATGCCGATTTAGGAATTAACAAATTAGAAAAAGAGGAGGCTTTAAAAATTATCGCCCTGTCAGCCGAATGCCATCATCAACATCCTGAAAATCATATCGCTGCAGGAGGTGTTGTTCATGCAAGAGAATAGGATTCCTAATCTTTCGGTTGGCGCCGTGCGAGGATTGGCGAGAGCGAATTTGGGCGGTCCAAATTGTAGCCCGGCAGGTGATTTGAGACCATTGCTAAAACAAACACGCTCAATGTCGTTAAAGGAAATTGCTGTTCTTTTTGGTGAAATGGGACCAGATACATTTTTGGCAAGCTATGCGGTTCAGAACAATAAATATTCCTTACGGAGTGCTGATATTGCCGAGGCGTATTGTTTTGATCATATGTCGATGGTTCAAGCTGCTGAGAAAATATTTTTTGAACGGGGTTTCGAGGATGATTACTTTCGTCAAATGCGTGAAAATCGCTTTGTGGTTACACCTGAGAATTTGCCCGAATATCTTTTTTCTTGTCTTGGTAAAATTGGTAAAATTGTCGAAAGAGGAAGAAATTGGGTGATGATAGATTATTTTTATTTTGATCATGGTTCTTTCGGAAGAAACACTATCGAAAGGGACATTGCTATTTCGTTATATGGCGTGGTATTACCTGATGATGCTTGTGAAGGTGATTATGTGGCAGTTCATTTTGCTTCTGCATTCTTGTGCAACCTGGAATTTCCACGAAGCATCTCATCCGGACAAGTCACAGATAATAACCTTCTTAAACTATTGAAAACATTATCAAGGGGCAAAAAAACAGTTAAGATTGATTATCATAATGTATTTAGTCGGGATCTGACTGAATGGACGCAAAAAAGATTATCGCCAAAATCGTGATCAAATTCTTCGCCTGTAATTTTAAGGGGTAAATCGCAGGCGATTTTTTTATTGCATCGCTTGCAAGGCGAAGCCGCAGCCCCGAAGGGGTAGTGCAAGCACGTAACAAGGTTCTCGAGCGAAGCGAGGGGTTCTTATTTTATAATTATTTAGTGTGCCGAACAAGTCAAGCACGGATCATAGGCGCGGATTAAAGTTTCAATTTGGGCTTTAATTTCTTCGGGTTTAGCGTTGGATTTAGATTTTTTAATATCTGCCACTAAAATTTCGACATCTTTCTCAATGTTGGTTAGCATTTGGTTGGTGGGAGTAATAATATCAGCTTTGGCAATTTTACCATTGGCGCCGACTTCATAATAATGATAAAGAGTGCCGCGGGGAGCTTCAATAGCAGCAACCCCATGTGATTCGCGGGTTTTGTATGGTTCGGGTTCAATATTTAATTTCTTTTTTTGCAAAATTGAGGTGAGCTTAATAGCTTCTTCAATTAAGTGTAAAATTTCAATCGTTTGGGCTAAGATGTTGTCAAAAGTATTGAAACTGCCAATTTGAAAATCAAGAGCATCTAATTTAGCTCGAGCTTGAGGATTTAAGAATTGATAGCCTAAATTCAAACGAGCAATCGCCCCGGTCATGACCGGATTTTTCCGCCAATAAGCTAATTTGGCTTTGGAATTTTTGAAAATTTCTTCGGTAAACTCCGATTGGTATGAATTTGCATCAAAATCAATATTTTTATTTGAGGTGACGGGTCCGTCGTAAACCTCATATTCATCTTTAGATTTTAAAGCTAAATATTGAGTTGGATTTTTTATAATCGGAAATTTTATTTTCGAAAAAAGATCAATCGTATATTTGGCATCATCGACAACATTTTCGAGATCAAATTGAAGTTCAGAAAGCTGATGATGGGTGACAGATTTGGAAAAACCATCAATAACGGGGTTTACAGGGTGAATTGAGCGACCGCCAACGGTTTCTAAAATTTTATCCGCCATCCTTTTTAGGTTAATCGCAATGTGAAATTCGTCAGGATATGAATTGGCAAGAATTTGGCCAGCCTTTAAATTTAAATAATCTGGCAAAACCAAAAAATATAAATGCAGATTATGACTTTGAATAATTTGTGCCACAATAAGTAATTTGCGCAAAAGCACTGTGGTTTCAGTAGGTTCAATTTTAAAAATTTTCTCCATCGCTTTAATGGCAGCTAAATGATGAGCAGTTGGACAAACACCGCAAATACGAGCTACCAAAAAAGGAATTTCTTCTGGAGTTCGGCCCAAGACCAACTGTTCAAAAAGCCGTTCGCCTTCAGCAACTTCAAAATTAGCTTTGTTTTTAGCAAAATCAAAATACAACAAGCCGTGACCTTCAATTTTAGTGATATATTCAGAATATATAGGTTTCATTTGCCCCCTTGATTAAATATTCCTCCAAACCGTATTGAATTGATTTTTAATTTCTACGTCGGTGAGCCCAATTTTTTTAAGGCGATTTTTTTCCGCCTCAAAATTTGCATCATCTATAGGACCCAAACAACCGAAGCAAGAGGCGCCGTGAGATGGGCAAACAGCATTACAACCGGCGGCAGTGATTGGTCCTAAACATGGTTTGCCTTTTAAGAGTAAGCATTGATTTTGTCTGGCACGGCAGGGGAGACAAACCGGATATTTTTTATTGGTGAATATTTTTCCAGTAATCGCGTCTGTAAATAATTTCTCTAAATCTGAAAAATTTACTGGACAGCCCCAAATCACCCCATCGATTTTAATATAATCTGAAATAGGTTTTGCGGGCAAGGAATCATATTTTAGGCCAGGATAAACTTTGGCAAAAGCCGAGGCTCTTTTTTGAGGATCTAATAAGGCGGGTATGCCGCCAGAACAAGCGCAAGTGCCTAAGGCAATCGCATTTTTAGCATGCTTTCGGATTGTTTTTAAAAGTGCAACCTCCTCATTTTTAATGGGCGTACCTTCAATTAAAGCAAAATCCATCTCTTCCCATTCATCATCATTTTGAGATAGGTTCCAAGCAGGGGTACCCTCCACGACCGCGAGATTAACTTCACCCCATTTTTTATTATCTTGCGCTAAGCGCCAATTAATAATTTGAATTTTTTCTAATAAATCTGAAAACTTTTCTCGAAAATTAAGCATTTCTAATTCGCAACCTTCGCAATCAGTTAGATCGAAAATTCCTACCTTAATATTGTTCAGCATTTAAACCTCAAAAGATTATTAAATAAATTACCCTAAAAATCATTCGCGATTTCGCTATATTGAAAAACTGGTCCATCTAAACAAGTATACTTTTTGCCCAGGGTGCAGTGTTGACACTTACCTACCCCGCATTTCATTTTCGCTTCCATGGAAACTAAAATTTGCTCAGGTTTTATATCTAATTTTGCTAAAGCCTCAGCGTTGTTTTGATACATTAGGACTGGTCCGCACATTACTACCGCGGTGTTTTGAGGGTTGACTTTGATTTGGTCGCGATGGCATAATCCAGTCACAAAACCAGTCTTGCCTTCCCAGTTAGCATCTTTTTCTTCAACGCAAAGTTCTATATTTATTTTTTTCTGCCATTTTGTATAATGATTTCGAAATAGTAGCTGCGAAGTGGTTTTTGCACCGTATAATAAATAAATTTGATTAAAACTGCGTCGATTTCTGAGTAAAAACTCAATTAATGATGCTAAGGGTGCAATTCCCATACCGCCAGCGACTAATATCAAGTCTTTTTTGGATAATTTTTTGAGCGGAAAGCCATTGCCGAATGGTCCACGAATATCAACAAAATCATATTTTTGAAGTTTTTCTAAAGCGGTGGTGACGATCCCAACCCTTCGAATTGATAGTTGGAATTGGTTAGATTTTGCCGGGTCCGAGCAGGGAGCAAAAGGCGCTTCGCCAAAACCTGGCAGGCTTAACATGACAAATTGACCGGGAATAAAGCTAAAACCTGGCAGATTGAAAGTATAAAGATTAATTCCCTCTGCTTGTTTTTTGATGGAAATTAATTTGGCCCTATTGCCTAAATATTGATTGGTAATTTTTTTCATTTTAACTCGCAGGTTTTCTGCTATTTTTAATTAATTCTTCTAAGACTTCTCGAAAATTAATTTTGGCTGGGCATTGGGCAAGGCATCTGCCACAACCAACACAACCTGGATGGTCATATTCTTCGGGCATTCTCACAAATTTATGATGATACCAATTATAAATCCGATCGCGCAATTTCGGTTTGGTGCAATTCTTGTTGGCAATTGTCCAAAAATCCGCTAAAAAACAAGCATCCCAACGACGATATCGGCATTTTTGGCGGTTATCAAGGCCGATCTCGTCTGAAGTTTCAAAACAATAGCATAATGGGCAGACATATGAACAAACTCCGCAGCCAAGGCAGATTTTGGCAAGTTTGTCCCAGACTTGGCTGTCTTTATTTTCTTCGATGATTTTGGCGGTTTTGGGAGAAAAGACAAAATCTGGTTCGAAATCTTTGACTCGTTTAATTTTCCAACTCGAATCTTCAAAAAAGGGCAATTCAACTAATTTCTCGCCAATTTTTGAACCGACAGTAACGATAAAAAAACCTTTCATTTGACTTAAAAATAAATCAAAACCACCTTTTAATTCAAAAGGGAAATAGTGGTCGAAATGAAGCGGAGTGCGTTGATTTTCGATGCCGATAATAATCGTTCTTTGGCGGCGGGAAAGATAATAAAAATCTTCAGTAGGTTTAGACATGACTTTATCTAAAATATTGATTGCCTGAATATCATAATCATGAACGCCAAACAACACTTGAGTAGGTAATTGGTCGATGGTGGCGCGATTTTTGGGTTTTGTGAAATCTAGCATTAACTCTTTGGGTGGCATTAGGGCGATTTTATTTGGTGGCAACATCGTGGTGGGGTAATCTAAGGCGATTTTGGGGATTTGCGAAGGTCGACCATAGTGAGGATTTATCAATTCAAACACAAATTGAGCCTCTTTTTTAATAGGGGCAATTACTAAATATTTTTTTTCGAGCCAATCTAATAATTTTGGCACCTGAGAACGCCGAATAATCTTAGCCAACCCACTCCTTATCCCGCCAGGGCGGGGAATTTCTAAATACTAAGCACTAAATCCTAATCAAATTCAAATTTTTAAATTCTAATAATCCAAACAAATTTAGAAATTAAAATTTAATATTTAGATATTGTTTAGAGTTTAGAAATTAGGATTTAGGATTTTTTACCTATCCTTATTATATCAGAAAAAATCTTTGAGTAAAAAGAAAAGAGACCGATTTATATACCGCTGCCCCAAAGGGGCATTGTTGGGAGTGAACCCAACAGGTCTCGCGGTTTGGATCTGGGTGTAGGTGTTAGTCGAAGAAATCGAGCGTCCAACTGTCAGTAGACCACTGTTTCGTGATCGTTACAGACGCTCGGGTCAGTCTTGCTGTGCCGTTCCATACTCTTTCGAATTCCCCTGTCCGCAGATCGTCAGAACCCGACGGTTTTTCGACCGTGCACCAGCCGGAGTAAACCGTAAGGTTGAGAGTGGCTTCTTCACCAGTCGACTCATCCCGTAAAGCCATCCGGACATCTCTCTTGGTCCGGGCGATTGGAGTAGGGGCCTCCCTTATAATGATGGAGCTGGAGGTTTCTTGCTCGACCCCTCCCCAATCTATACGGAAAATATTGAGGAGTGGAAGAAGCGGCCAGTCGGGGAGATGAATGCAGATCATCTCCGATGCCACCTCAAGTGCGATCCTGTAGCCCAACGGAAACGGTCGGAGTGACATTTGATACACCTCGCATAGTGCGAGATAGGTACGCTAAAGCGTACCATTCACCATAGTGGTGAAGTAGCTTTATTATAGCATATAATATATATTTTGTCAATATTATTTACAATTTTCTACGAAATACAAAAATCAATACAAAAATACAAAAATTAAGGAGAATAAAAAAAGCTGCTGGTAAGAATGATGAAAATAATGGAATTATTTTGCTTATACCAGCAGACGGGATTAATGGAATTCGATAAAAAGCTTAAATAATGAGATCTTAGGATCCTTTTTTGTTATGGAAAGCTTCTATCATTCGAGCGGTTTCTTGTCCTTTTTGGATCTCAATTAAATTCCTTTGGGCTTTATCAACTTTCTGTGTAATCAATTCGAGACGATGATGCAATTCTGCGAGAGATTGTACGTGTTGTGGTTCAAGGATTTCAAGAATTCCCAGAATCAATTCCCAAATTATCTGTTGTTCGCGTTCTTCGGGAGTGGATGTTGGGAAGGTGTGAAGGGTTGTTCGAGTCATCAATGATTTTGCAAGATTGACCATCTCATGCCAGGTGTAAATCGGTTTGGTTTTTGGAATATCACAAATGCTTCGAGGTGCGTTTCTTGATCGTCTAATTCCGGGAGTTCCAATACCTGTCGATTGTAAAGTTCGAATATCCTGGAGAAGATTGGCTCTTCGTTTTCTTGCTTTTTCCGGGATTCTCAAGGTATAGTCCCCCTTTTTCGGGTCGCAGTAGCCATAAAACTAAAATTAGTATATCATAGGTGTCCTTAATGTCAATATTTTGTTTTTTGGTTTCCTATTATATAATGGATTTGAGGTAAAAAAATGAAAACATTACAACAAGTCGATGTTAAGAATAAAAAAATATTAATGCGTGTTGATTTTAATGTGCCAATTGAAAATGGAAAAGTCAAAGAAGAATTTCGCTTAAAAGCGGACACGCCAACGATTGATTATTTAATTAACGAGGGAGCTTCACAAATTATTTTAATTTCACATTTAGGTCGACCAGAAGGCAAAGTTGTCCCAAAATATTCGCTCATGCCAGTGGCTGAGAGTTTTCAAAAAATTATTGGCGCTAAAGGTGGAATTAAAAAAACCGAAATTGATAGTTTCCCTGCTTTTGAAATATCTCCTAAAATCACCTTATTGGAAAATATCAGATTTTATCCAGAAGAAGAAGCGAGTGACCCGGTTTTTGTCAAAAAATTAGCCCAATTAGGTGATATTTTTGTTTTTGATGCTTTTGGGGCGGCACATCGAGAATCAGCATCGTGTACGGGATTGGCGAAAATTATGCCGTCATTTGCGGGATTTCTGTTGTTGTTGGAATTAGAAAAATTAAATCATTTATTGGTTGATCCTCCCAAACCCTTTGTTTTGATTTTAGGTGGAGCAAAAATTGCGGATAAGTTGCCGGTGATGAAAAATTTATTTGGCAAAGTTGACACTTTTATGGTGGGCGGCGCGATCGCAAATACTTTTTTGGCGTCTAAAGAAATTTCAGTCGGAAAATCATTAATTGAACCTGAATTAAAATCTGAGGCGGCGATAATTTCCAATATGATTTTGGACGATCCCAAAAAAGATATTTTTATCCCACAAGATGTGGTGGTTTCCAAAGACACAAGCAAGGCGAAAGAATTGCGCGATATTGCCAGAAATGAAGTTAAAAATGATGATTATATAGTTGATCTGGGGATGAAAACTATTGAAATGATTCAGCCGAAAATAGCCGAAGCTGGGACCATTTTTTGGAACGGAAGTTTGGGAATTTGCGAGGTCCCGGAATTTGCTAAGGGCACCAAATTAGTGGCAGAGATGGCGATAAAAAGTAAAGCTGAAAAAATATTAGCTGGCGGAGACACAATTTTGGCTGTAAATTCCGCTGGGTTTTTAAATAAATTTGATTTTGTTTCAACAGGTGGTGGTGCGGCTTTAGAATTTTTAGCTGGCAAAAGACTGCCTGCAGTTGAAATGTTAGAATAGTTCTATTTGACACAATTTATTTTTTTGGTAAAATAACACTATCCTTGTTCAGGAGGTGTTGTTGTTGATATACAAAGCTCGTGCACCAGTTCGAATTTGTGATATGGGTGGTTGGACTGACATTGAATTGTGCAAAAAATTAGGTGGCGGTTGTGTGACTTCAATGGCGGTAAGTTTGTATAGCCAGGTTGCGGTCGAACCTAACGGGTCTGATGGCTTAATGATTATTTCTGAAAATCTCGGTACCAAAGACTATATTGAGGACTATCGAAGAATTGAATATGATGGAACCCTGAATCTTCTCCGAGCGGCTTTGAAACGAATGGGTATTAACCAAGGTCTAACGGTTCGGATAAAGGCTGATGCACCGCCAGGTTGTGGAGTTGGGACTTCAGCATCGGTAGCAGTGGCTTTGTTAGGGGCGATTCATTTGATGAGGGGATTACCAATTGATAAGTCAAAAATTGCCGCCTTGGCGCAAAAATTGGAAACTGAAGAACTTAAACTCTTGTGCGGTGTTCAGGATCAGTGGGCAGCCGCTTTTGGCGGTTGGAATATGATGGAGATTGACTATCCCGAGGTTAACCTCACGCCAATTACGCCCCCTGAAGGTTTAATCCCTGAGCTGGAAAGCCGAATGCTTTTGGTTTATTTTGGGCCAAGAAGTTCTAACAAGCAACATGGTAAGATTTTGAATAATTTTGCTTCTGGTCACGATCGATCAGTACAAGCATTTTCGGAATTAAAGGAAAATGGTCAAAGAATGTATCAGGCTCTGCAGAATGGAGATATAAACTTAATTACTTGGGCTATCAACCAAAACTGGAGATCTCAAAATAAATTAGTTCCTCCTGGATGTTACGGGATTAATACACGGCAGATTGATTGGGTGAGTGAGGTAGCCTTTGAAAACGGAGCAATTGCTTTTGATACCAATGGTGCTGGCGGCGGCGGATCTGCTATTCTGCTTGCTGAAGAAGGCAAAGAATATCAACTTGAAAAGGCGTTGAGGGAAAAGGGCATTCAATTATTACCATTTAGGTTCGACTTTACCGGTTTACAGGTCTGGAAAACATAATTTAAATTACTTGGGGCTTGGGCTCATTTTTTGGGTCTTAGCCCTTTTTTCTTTTTTGGTCTTGTTTTTGAAGCCGTAAAATGATAAAATAATTTAAAAGGAGAAATAAATATGGAAATAAAATCAGAAAAATTACCCAACAGCCAAGTTAAACTGCAAATTACTTTATCGACTAAAGAATTTGCGCCTTTTTCCGAACAAGCATTTTTGAGATTATCAGATTCGACCGACTTGAAGGGGTTTCGTCCCGGGAAAGCGCCTCAAAATTTAATTCGCGCTAAAATTGGTGAAGATAAAATTTTTCAAGAAGCTTTGGAAATTTGTTTACCAAAAACATATTTTGAAGCGGTGAAAAAAGAAAAATTAACGCCAGTTTCTGATCCGGAAATCAAAATTGACAAATATGATGAAGGTAAACCCTTAGCATACACCGCGATTGTGGATATTATTTCGGAATTTAAATTGCCAGATTATAAAAAGATTAAAATTACTAAAAAAACCGTGAAGGTTGGCGAAAAAGAACTTCAAAAATCACTTGAAGATTTGCAAAAATCATATGCCGAATACGAACATAAAAAGGATTCAGCCCAAAAAGGTGACAAAATTGAAATTAATTTTGACGGATATTTAAAAAGCGTCAAAGTTGAACAATTAGCCAGTAAAAACCATCCCTTGATTTTGGGGCAAGGTGGCTTTATCCCGGGTTTTGAAGATAAATTAGTCGGTGCGAAAAAGGGGGAGACTCGTGAATTTGAACTGAAAATGCCGACTAAATTACGGGACCAAATATTGGCGGGAAAAACTATAAATTTTAAAGTGACGATAAATGAAGTTTGGGATGTAGTTTTACCACAAATTGATGAAAAATTTGCCCAAAAAGTTGCCAAAAAACCATTGGTGGAAATGAAAAAGGAATTATTGGCATCGCTTAAAAAACGCACCGAGCTCGAGGTAGATCGGGCTGCACAACAAGAAGTGGTGACTAAAATTGCCGAAAAAACCGAAATTGAAATTCCGCGAAGTTTGGTGGAAAAAGAACAGCTTCACGAAATGCATCATTTGCGAGAAGATATTGAATCTAAAGGTTTAAACTTTGCTGATTATTTATCAAGCATTGGCAAAAAGGAATCTGAATTAGTGAGCGAATTAGAAAAGCAAGCACAGCAAAGAATCAAAATTAGTCTAATTTTGGCGAAAATTCGAGATATTGAAAAAATTAAAGTGAGCCAAAAAGATGTTGATCGCGAATGGGAAATTCTGTCGCGATCCGGATATAAAACTGAAGACGAAGAACCAGCCAAAGCGCAAATTGAAAGACATTTGGAAACTGCCAATGTTTTGAATTTTTTGGTTGATTTAGCTTCAAAATAATGGTATAATATAATTAATGTCAAAGCTCAAAGCTCAAAGTTTAAATGCCAAATGGATTTTAAATTTAAAAATTTAAATTTTTCGGGAGGAAGAATGGATAAAAAAAGAATTACAAATCAGCTCGTGCCGATGGTGATTGAAAAATCAGCCTATGGCGAAAGAGCTTTTGATATTTTTTCCAGGCTTTTGAAAGACCGCGTCATTTTTTTGGGCGGTCCAATTGATGATAATGTCGGTAATTTGATTATTGCCCAATTGTTATTTTTGGAAGCCGAAGATCCCAAAAAAGACATTCAGTTGTATATTAATTCGCCAGGCGGGGTGGCAACCGCAGGTTTGGCAATCTATGATACGATGCAGTATATCAAACCTGACGTTTCCACAATTTGTATTGGTCAAGCCGCCTCGGCAGCTTCAATTTTGTTGGCGGCGGGTGCCAAAGGAAAAAGATTTGCTTTACCATCATCTCGGATTATGATGCATCAAGTGATGGGTGGCACCGAAGGACCAGCCAAGGATATTGAAATTCGCACTCGGGAAATTTTGCGTGTCAAAGAAGCGGTAAACAAAATTTTGGAAAAGCATACCGGGCAACCTTTTGCGAAAATTGAAAAAGATACTGATCGCGATTTCTTCTTGGATGCCAAAGAAGCCAAAGATTATGGCGTGATTGACAAGATTTTCTAAATTGATATTTATTAGTTCAATAATATCCAGAAATAGGGCTTGACAGCCAGTTTTATCTGTATTACAATGAATGCAGATAGGAGGCTGTAAAGATTAAAGCATAAAATTTAATCTTAGCCACGAAGGGTGGATCCGTCGTTGACGGAAAATTTCAAATCTGCTATTATCAGCCTTGGCAGATTTTTCTTGACTTTAGTTCTTTAACAGTTAGGAAATGATAAGAAGCAGCGTTATGTACAAAATACCCTACTCGAGGGTTTAATTTCGAGTAATAAAATTTTTTGAGAGTTTGATCCTGGCTCAGGATAAACGCTGGCGGCGTGCTTAACTCATGCAAGTCAGCCCCGCCTCACGGCGGGGGGCGAACGGGTGAGTAACACGTGGGCAACCTACTTCCACCACGACGATAATTTGCCGAAAGGCGGACTAATAGTCGATAGTTTCCGAGAATGAAACTTTCTCGGAATAAAGATTTATTGGGTGGAAAGGGGCCCGCGGTTTATCAGCTTGTTGGTAGGGTAATGGCCTACCAAGGCGATGACGAATATCCGGCTCGAGAGGGTGAACGGGCACACTGGGACTGAGACACGGCCCAGACTCCTACGGGAGGCAGCAGTGAGGAATATTGCGCAATGGACGAAAGTCTGACGCAGCGACGCCGCGTGAAGGATGAAGCCCCTCGGGGTGTAAACTTCGATAGCTAGGGATGAAATCTTGACAGTACCTAGCGAAAGCACCGACTAACTACGTGCCAGCAGTCGCGGTAATACGTAGGGTGCGAGCGTTATCCGGATTTATTGGGCGTAAAGAGTGCGTAGGTGTTTTAATAAGTTTTTGATTAAATCTCCGAGCTTAACTCGGGAACCGTCAAAAAAACTATTAGAATTGAGGATTTTCGAGGCAAACGGAACTTACGGTGTAGGAGTGAAATCCGTTGATATCGTAAGGAACACCAATGGCGAAGGCAGTTTGCTAGGAATTCCCTGACACTGAGGCACGAAAGCGTGGGGAGCGAAAGGGATTAGATACCCCTGTAGTCCACGCCGTAAACTATGCTGGCTAGATATTTTCGGCATCGACCCCGAAAGTATCGAAGCTTACGCGTTAAGCCAGCCGCCTGGGGAGTACGGCCGCAAGGCTAAAACTCAAAGGAATTGACGGGGAGACGCACAAGTGGTGGAGCATGTGGTTTAATTCGACGACAAGCGAGGAACCTTACCAGGACTTGACATCTGGCGAACCCCGCAGAAATGCGGGGGTGCCCGCAAGGGAACGCCAAGACAGGTGCTGCACGGCTGTCGTCAGCTCGTGGCGTGAGCTGTTCCGTTAAGTCGGGAAACGAGCGCAACCCTTGTCCTGTATTATATGTCTTACAGGAGACTGCCGCAGTTAATGTGGAGGAAGGTGAGGATGACGTCAAGTCAGCGTGGCCCTTATGTTCTGGGCGACACACATGCTACAATGGTCGGTACAACGGGATGCAAAACCGCAAGGTGAAGCTAATCCCATCAAAGCCGACCCCAGTTCGGATTGAGGGCTGAAACTCGCCCTCATGAAGCTGGAATCACTAGTAACCGCCAATCAGCCATGTGGCGGTGAATACGTTCTCGTCTCTTGTACACACCGCCCGTCACGTCATGGAAGTCTTGAATACCGGATGTCCGCCTTATCGCGGACCAAGGTAGGCAAGGTGACCGGGACGAAGTCGTAACAAGGTATCCGTACGGGAACGTGCGGATGGAACACCTCCTTTCTAGGGAGAAATCCCCCGCCTCTTTGGCGGGAGATACGGTCGTTCTGCTTTCTTATCATCTCCTAACTGCGAAAGAGCCAAATCCCAAACTAATTTGGGATTTTTTATTTTGACTAAACAATTTTTCTGGTATAATAGAAATAGATTAAATTAAAATCCGTCAAGAGGTGGGAAGAGCTAATAATTTAACAAATTATTAAGTTTTATTATTTATTGAAGTAAACTTATCAAATTTATCAGAACTGAGGAGGGGAATTTGGAAAATAGCCAAACCATTCAAGCAGGTTTTGGCCTTTGGTCGTGGTATATTTTTTCAATTAAAAGCCTATTTAGTAATATCAAGCTAATTGTTCTCAAAACATTAGATTATTTTTCGGTCACGATTTTGTTAAAAACGCTTTTTTATCCTTGGCGGCGAGATGTGATGACGACCCGAAATTTGCCGATCAATATTAGGTTTCGCGTGATGATTTTTAATTTATTATCTCGGCTAATTGGTGCTTGTGTCAGGTTGGTGACAATTTTTATTGGCCTAATAATCACCTTTTTAGTATATATTTTAGGAGCGGCCACAATCGTTGTTTGGATATTAATGCCAATGTTGGTGTTGGCAGGTTTTATAATTGGAATTTCTAAAATTTTAACTGGGTAAAAATGCCAAATTATTTATTTAATCCTGAAAAATCTAAAATTTTTCAAACTGCAAAAATTGAAAAACTATATCATCAATTTTATATCAAAATAATTCAGGTGTTAGTATGGGTTTTAATGTTTTTGGGAATTGTGATTTGGATTTTGAATTTATTAGAACTATATGAATTTAATAATCGTATTTTGGGATTAGCATTGGCAATAATTTCTACGGGGGTTTTTCTAATAATTTTGGATAGCTATTTCAATTTCCTTTTTAAATTTTCAAATTCGAATTTGGCAAAAATTAAGAGTATGGAATCAGTGAATTGGGCAGATTTTATCGATTTAGAAGTGGCACAAATTGTAAATGCGGCCGAAAAAATTGCCTCCAAGGCCAAAAATCATAACTTGACCACTCTTGGAATTTTTTTGGGAAGTTTAAAAAATCGTAAAATTTCATATTTGCTCGCCAGGGCTGGTATTAATTTGAAAAATTTTCAAAATGAATTTCAAGCATCCGTGGCATATTCACAATCGAGTGAAATGGAAAATAAAAGCCATATTTTGTCTTTATGGTTGGAAGCGGCAAATTTTGCCATCAGCCAAAGACATACTCGAATTCAAGTTGGAGATCTTTTTTATGCCCTAACCAAGACTGAAGCATTTTTGCAAAAAATTATGTTTACTTTAGATTTGAAAATTGAAGATATGGCGAATTTGGTCCACTGGCAAAATTTGGTTTTTCAACGTTTTGAAAATCAACGTCGCTTTTTTTCACCTGATTATTTTGAAAAAACCGGTGGTATTGGTCGCGAATGGTCATATGGCTATACGCCAAATTTAAATTTAATTAGTTTTGATATTACCTCCCAAATTCAAAAAACCGGTTCAAATTTACATATGGTTGGTCATCAACTTGAAATTGAAGAAATGGAAAGGATTTTATCCCGTTCGGGTAAAAATAATATTTTATTGGTCGGCGAGCCCGGGGTTGGTAAAAATACGATTGTTTTAGGGTTTGCAAAACGGATTTGTCAGAATCGAGCTTTAAAATCATTAAGGTATAAAAAAATTTTTAAATTAGACATGGGCAGATTGTTAGCGGGTGAGCCAGCGGAAATTGAAGCAAAATTGGTGACAGCATTAAACGAAGCGGTGGCGGCTGGGGATATTATCTTATTTATTGAAAATATCGAAACTTTATTCGGTGGTGGTGAGTCCAAAATTGGGGCAATTGATGCTTCGGAAATATTAGCACCATATTTAGGTTCCACGGCGTTACAATTGATCGGGACATGCAGCTATCGAGATTATCACCAGTTTGTTGAAGCTAAGCCCATAATTGCTGGCGGTTTTGAAAAAATTGAAGTCGCCGAACCTAATGAAATCACCACGATTAAAATTTTAGAAGAAGTCACACCTTTTATTGAAGGGCAGTATCAAATTTTTACTTCATATCAAGCGTTGCGTGAAATTGTAAAATTAGCAAAAAGATATTTGACCGATAAGCCATTTCCGGAAAAAGCAATTGATTTATTGGATGAGGTTGCGGTTTATGTGTCTTCGAAAACCACAGATAAGTTAGTTCAGCCTGTTCATGTGCAAAAAATTGTGGCAGATAAGACTAAAATTCCAACTGAGCAAGTGCAAGCGGCCGAAAAAGAGAAATTATTAAACTTAGAGCAATTTTTGCATCAACGAGTTATTGGTCAAAATGAAGCCGTTAAAGCTATTTCTGAGGCGATGAGAAGGGCTAGAACTGGCTTAAAATCTGAGAAAAAACCAATCGGTTCATTTTTATTTTTGGGTCCGACCGGGGTGGGTAAAACCGAAACTGCCAAAGCCTTAGCGGAGAGCTTTTTTGGGTCAGAAAATTCGATGTCCAGATTAGATATGTCAGAATTCAAAATGCATGAAGCTTTGGACCGTTTAGTCGGAACGCCAAATAGTGGAGAAGGAGTCTTGACGGCTAAAATTAAAGAAAATCCATACTGTTTATTGCTTTTAGACGAAATCGAAAAAGCCCATCCTGATGTTTTAAATTTATTTTTACAAGTTTTAGATGAAGGACAATTAACCGATAGGTTAGGCAGAAAGGTTAATTTTACGAATACAATTATTATTGCGACTTCAAACGCCGGTGCGGAGCTAATTCGAGAAAATATTAAAGTTCGAACTGACCCGTCTGTTTTGAAAGAAAAATTGTTGGAATATTTACAACACGGGGGCATTTTTAGACCAGAATTTTTGAATCGTTTTGATGACGTAATTTCCTTCAAGCCCTTGGAGATTTCGGAAATCCAGCAAGTTTGCCAATTGATTTTAGTTAAATTAGCCAAAAGGCTCAAAGATGAAAAAGAGATTGTGTTAGGGGTCGCTCCGGACGCGGTTGCCAAATTAGCCCAATTAGGCTATGATCCAGAAATGGGGGCGAGGCCAATGCAGCGGGTGATTGCTGATAAAGTTGAAAATTGGCTTGCAGAAAGATTGCTGAGAGGCGAAATTATTAAGGGCCAAAAAGTCATCTTTCGACTCAATGATATTGCTTGATTATCGGGAAAATTTAGAGTATAATAGGTTGGAATTTAATAATTTTACATTTTGATTTTTAACTTTTGATTTTTTTGGGCGATTAGCTCAGTGGTAGAGCGCATCTCTGATAAAGATGAGGTCGATGGTTCGATCCCATCATCGCCCACCATTCGACAAGCTCATGGCTTTCAGCCAGGAGATAGAAGAATGCCCTGAGTTTATCGAAGGGCAATTCATGAAATACTTTACTTATATTTTACTTTGCGAGAACAATAAATATTACGTTGGTCATACTAATAATCTAGAAAATCGCTTCGAATATCATTTAAAGAAATCTGGAGCTAAGTTTACATCACAAAATAAACCTAAAAAATTTGTCTGGTCACAAGAATTTAGTAAAGAAATTGATGCTATCAGACGAGAAAAACAGATTAAAGGATGGTCAAGAGTAAAGAAAGATAAACTAATTTCAGGAATTTAGAAATAATTATGATTGCAACTCCACATATGATTGTCGGGGCAGTCCTCGGCGATCTGATCCAAAATTTACCCTTGGCATTTTTGGCGGGATTTGTCTCGCATTTTGTTTTTGACGCGATTCCTCATTTTGAATCAACCGCATTTTTGCCAACTAGTCAGCGTAAAAATTATCCTTTAAGCCGAAGAGCAGCGATTCTTGAATTTTTTGAAGTGATTTTTGGCGCAACATTAGTGATACTTTTTTATTTAAAAGTTCATCATCTATCGGTGGTAATTGCGGCGGTGGCGGCGGTTTTGCCTGATTGGGATAAATTTCCACTTATTGGCGAGAAACTAAAAAATGTTTGGGGTTTTCGGCAATTTCATAATTTTCATGAGTCTATTCATATTCAACTTAAACCTAAATACTGGATTTTCACCTTCCCAGTTTATATAATTATAATAGGAATAGCAATTTGGGCGTGGTTTTATAAATGATTATTTTAAAGATTTTAATTTTTGTGTTAGCGTCGATTATTGGACTTTGTTTTTTGGTATATGCTGAACCTTTGGTGCGGACTTTTGGAAAGGCTGAGTGGGCAGAAAGACGTTTTGGGACGATGGGTGGTTCGTATTTAGTCTGGAAATTAGCTGGTATATTAATAATTGTTTTAGGATTTTTATTTCTAATGGGCGGTTTGGATTGGTTAATTTTCCCAAAATAAATAAGGGGCTATAGTTTAATGGTAAAACGGCGGTTTTGCATACCGCGGATGGCAGTTCGATTCTGCCTAGCTCCACCAAAGTTTATTTACAGCGGAATTCCCCCCACACCCCCCTTCCGCCTCGCCCGAGCCGAAGCGAAGCCCCGCCGCCCTGCTCGTTCAGAGCAGAGTCCCGCAAAAAAGTTTTCTTTTCCTTTTAGAAGAAAAAAATCGCGCGCCAAATAAAAAAATGCGAAGAAAACTTTTTTGCGGAACAGCGAGCGAAGCAAGCGGCGGCGAAGCGGAGCGAATTAGTTGGGATTTTGTTCAAAATGAGTTCTGACTTTTTCCAACAAACACCAAATTGACAGGTTGGGGGTTTCCGTCATGGCTCGGCGCCATGCCGAGACAGACGAGTCCCCTCGCCTTCAGCCATATTTTTTGTAGTACCAGCATTAATTCAAATTCCTGTTTTATCGTCTATATTATTGTTTGCCACAAGATTATTCTTAACCGTTGCTCTGGTCGGAGTTAAAAAAACCGAATTTGTAAACAAGGGATAGAATAATCACAGGAAATAGTAAATAATTATGTAACTTAGAAGGGCAAGAAATGAACTTAATAATTGGTATCGTTTTAGTGGTCATCGGTTTTGCACTAAACCAGTGGATATCACATTCTTTGAGTAAAGATGCATTGTCAAGACCTATGTTTTTGAACTACCCAGCAAGCATACTTATTTCTACTATTGTATATATCACCATATATGTTATTGGATTGTTTTTTCTTTATAAGGTTTCGATATGGGTACCAGTTGTCTTGATAATATTGTTTCTGCTCTTAATAGTATCTAATTTATTTAAAAAGGTTAAATAGAAAACCGTGATTAAAGAATCTGCTCCAAAAAAGAATTGAATATCTTGACTAAAATTAGAGAGAGGAATTCCCAGCCAATGACTGATCCGCCTTTGGCGGAGAATTTGTTCGGATCCACATAAAAATTGAAGAGGAATCATGATGAATTATAAAAAACCAAAAAAATTGAAACAAGGTGATACTGTGGCAATCGTGTCTCCGTCTTGGGGAGGTCCAAGCGTTTTCCCTGATATTTATGAAAATGGTCTTAAGGTTTTGCGCGAATGGAATTTGAAAATTAAAGAATTTCCAACGACCAGAATGGATCCCGATTCTTTAAGGGCAAATCCGCGGGTTCGTGCGAAGGATATTAATGAAGCATTCGCGGACCCGGAAATTAAGGCTATTTTTGCTTCGATTGGCGGCGACGATTCTATACGAATTTTGCCCTTTTTGGATAAAAATATTATAGTTAATAATCCAAAAATCTTGATGGGGTATTCGGATACTTCAACGCTCCATGTATTTTTAAGCTTGCAGAGTCTTGTAAGTTTTTATGGATTAACAATTATGGCTGGTTTTTCGCAGATGGAAAGTCTGCCCGAAAGTTTAAAATCTCATGTTCATGAGATGCTTTTTAAGCCAAAAGACGGTTATGAATATAAAGCTTATGGAGAATATTGCGATGGTTATCCTAATTGGTCGAATGAAAAAAATCTCGGAAAAGTGAATCCAATAAAAAAAGATGATGGTTGGCATTGGCTGCAAGGAAATAAAAAAGTTCAAGGTAAATTATTCGGTGGTTGTTTTGAGATTTTAGAAATGATGAAGGCAACCGATTTTTGGCCATCGCGAGATTTTTGGAAAGAAAAAATATTTTTTCTTGAAACTTCCGAGTCGAAACCGACAATCGACAACATTGATACTGAATTGAGAAATTATGGAATGTTAGGAGTATTTAATGAAATAAACGGGTTAATTTTTGGTCGAGCAAGAGATTATTCGCAAGATGAGAAAAAAGAGCTGGAAGAAAAAATAATTTCTATTGCAAAAGAGTTTAATAAACCAGATTTACCAATTGTGGCTAACTTCGATGTTGGTCATACCGATCCTCAATTAGTGTTGCCGCTTGGGGTAAAGGTTGAAATCGATTGTCAAAATAAAAAAATAGGATTGAAGGAATCATGGTTAGAATAAAATTTGTTGATAAATTAAAGGAATAAATCATGATTAAAAATAATCTTTTTGAAAAAAGCGAAAAATTTAAAGCAGATGCAGATAAGATTTTAAAAGAATCTGATTTGATTAATTTTCTTTCAAAATACGGTAAGGTAAAACCAGTTGGCGCTTATCATTTTGATATTATGATGAGAGGAGATATTGATTTTCATATATTTATGGAAAAAGTTGATAAAGAAAAAGTTATTGATGCCTTGAATAAACTGATTGGGCAAGGATATTTTCAGGCATATATGTTTGACGATTTTGTGAAGTATTCACGACTAATTAAAAACTCTAACGATCAGTTTCCATATGGTTATTATTTAGGGTTAATTGTTATCCCAAAAGGTTATGATAAGAGATGGAAAATTGACATTTGGTTTATTGAGAAAGACAGCCTTTCTGGCAAAAAATATTATCAGCTTTTGAAGAATAATCTCAACGAAGAAAATAAAAAACTGATTTTAGAGCTTAAGGATTACAAAATAAAAAATAAATTAGATTTTCCCAGCACGATTATTTATGACGCGGTTTTGGTTAAGGGTATAAAAAATATAAATGGATTTATAGAATATATTAAAGATCTTTAGGGTAGGTTGGAGATTTAGGGTGGGAAATAAACTTCGAAAATGTTTATATATTTCCCACCTTTTTATTTTTAATAGAATTATTTTCTCTTGACAACTAAAACCCACGTGCTACGATAAATTTAAAGGTCGATACTATCAATTTCATTTTAGAGGTCTAAAATGAATGACGGAATTATTGCGAGTTGGGCCGATGCTTTGAATATTGCTTGGCACACCATTGCTGATCGGATTATTAACTTTATCCCGAACTTACTTGGCGCGATTTTAATTTTGATTATTGGTTGGATTTTGGCAGTTTTATTAGATCGATTAGTCGATCAGTTAATGAGAGTAATTGGCCTTCAAAGCTTAGCGGAAAAAATGAAGCTCGAAGATGGCATCAAGAAAGTCGGCATTAAAAAAGATTTTGCGGGTTTAGTGGGCGCTTTTGTAAAATGGGTGATCATAATTGTCGCCTTTTTAGCCGCTGCAGAAGCTTTACAACTCACTCAAGTGGTTGAATTCTTAAACAGCATCTTAAATTATGTCCCTAATGTCGCCGCCGCCGCTGGAATTTTGTTGATTGGTGTTGTTTTGGCTAATTTCTTGGCTGATGTGGTCGGTTCTGTGACTAAAGGGATTGAAATTGGTTATTCTGAACTTTTAGCTTTATTGGTGCGTGGTGCGATTTTGGTTTTTACGGTTTTAGCCGCTTTAGTCCAACTTAATGTGGCGAGTTATTTAATCCAAACCCTATTCACCGGTTTTGTGGCTTTGTTTGCAATTGCGGGTGGATTAGCCTTTGGTTTGGGTGGCAAAGATGCCGCCGCTGAATTTGTTGATAAAGTCAAAAAAGATATCCAAAAGAGATAATTTTTACTATTTTAGTGCTCTGTTCCGCTTTTTGGCGGAACAGAGGCTAGAATAGGGCTTGATCCCACACAATTTATCTTTCGCCTTTTGGGAACTATTCGTTCACGGCTCAAGATGCGATTTTGAGGGATCAATACCAGCTAATTAATATTTTAAAGAAGAGGTATTGACATCGGTTTTTTTATTTGGTAGACTTAAAACATCACTATGAATTAATTTTTTTATAGGTGATAGGACAAGATTAATGTTAAATATATTGACAATTTGGACGGAGGTTTCAGGCGGCTAATTTAAAGCTGAATTTTAGCTTGATTTTGGACCGCCATGGCGGTCTTTTTTCATCTCTTGATTTAAAAATCTTTAAATTACCAAAAGTAATTTGAAGCAATTGCATCAAGCGTTGTTCATTAACAATTGATATTTTTGGTTTTTACCTGTTAGTCTCCGATGCTCAGTCAGGGGGTCGGGGTTTTGAAGTCTCTTTTTGGCTTCAAAACGGAACAAATTAAATTACAGAATGCATATGGTGGATGCCTTGACATTAAAAGCCGATGAAGGACGTGGTAGGCTGCGATAAGCTCGGGGGAGTTGTCAAACAAACTTTGATCCCGAGACTTCCGAATGGGGAAACCCACTCCGATGTAAATCGGAGGATCCGGCTCTTTTGGAGCTGGATGGTAAGCTGGCGAACTGAAACATCTTAGTAGCCAGAGGAAAAGAGAAAGACATTTTATTCCCCTAGTAGTGGCGAGCGAACGGGGAAGAGCCCAAACTAGCCATTGCTTCGCAATGGAAGCACTAAATCCGAAATCCGAATTTCTAAACAAATTTATGAAATTCAAATCATAAAGACAAGTTTTGAATTTAGAATATTAAAAATTGTTTAGGATTTAGAAATTAGAATTTAGAATTTCCGCTGCGGAGTAGCGGCTGGGGTTGTGAGATATTGGTGTTTTTAATAACAAAGCTTTGAGAATTTTTAGCTAAACGAGTCTGGAAAGGACGGCCATAGAAGGTAATAGCCCTGTAAGCGAAAAAAATTTGAAAAGCTCTGATTTTCTCGAGTACTATCAGACACGTGAAATCTGGTAGGAATCTGCCCTGATCACGGGGCAAGGCTAAATACTTTTAATGTCGATAGCGAACTAGTACCGTGAGGGAAAGGTGAAAAGATCCCCGGTGAGGGGAGTGAAATAGTACCTGAAACCATATGCTGACAAAGAGTAGGAGCCCCGCCTTTGGCGGGGTGACTGCGTGCTTTTTGCATAACGAACCAACGAGTTAGCTGTTGCAAGCAAGCTTAAGTCCACTGGATGGAGGCGAAGCGAAAGCGAGTCTTAATAGGGCGTTTAGTTTGCAGCACTAGACCCGAAACCAGGTGAGCTAACCTTGAGCAGGGTGAACTCCGCAGAAATGCGTAGGGAAGCCCGAACCCGTCGAAGTTACAAATTCGTGGGATGACTTGAGGTTAGAGGTAAAATGCTAATCGAACCTGGCGATAGCTGGTTCTCCCCGAAATATATTTAGGTATAGCCCAAAGTGATCGTCTTTTGGGGTAGAGTACTGGATGAATTTCCCCCGCCTATGGCGGGGGGCTTTAACCAAACTCCGAATACAAAAGATTTCAGCTTTGGAGTCAGGTTGTGGGGGATAAACTCCATTGTCCAAAAGGGCAACAACCCAGACCATAATCTAAGGTCCCTAAGTGATAGTTAAGTGGGAAAGGATGTGATTAACCTGAGACAACTAGGAGGTTGGCTTAGAGGTAGCCATTCCTTTAAAGAGTGTGTAACAACTCACTATTTGATGGTTGATTGCGCCGAAAATACACGGGGCTAAAACTATCCACCGAAGGTATGGATTTCCGTCTTTTGACGGAAGTGGTAGGGGAGCGTTCTACATTTTGCGAAGGTAAAGCGCAAGCTTTGCTGGAAGGTGTAGAAGTGAGAATGTTGGTATGAGTAACGATATCCCGATGAAAACTCGGGACACCGAATTTCTGAGGTTTCCACCGCAACGACAATCGGCGGTGGGTTAGTCGGTCCTAAGCTGAGGCCGAAAGGCGTAGGCGATGGTAAATCCGTTAATATTCGGATACCATAAATATTGCGTTTGTACGATGGGGTGACGCGGTTTGAAGGCTAAGCGGTTACAAATTATCCGTCTAAGCCTGAATTTGGCTCTTTGGCAAATCCGGGAGCGTAATAATTCAGGCAAATGAAATTCCTTTCTGGGAAATTTAGCTGTAGGAATCGCCAAGAAAAACCTCTAAGGAGTGATATTTATGTCCGTACCGTAAACCGACACAGGTAGAATACTATAAGAGTAGTAAGGTGTACGAGAGAACCCACCAAAAGGAACTCGGCAAAACAGCAGCTGTAACTTCGGGATATAGCTTTCCCGCCTCATCGGCGGGACGCAGCTAAAGACTCCAGGCGACTGTTTATCAAAAACACAGGCCTCTGCTAACCCGCAAGGGGATGTATAGGGGCTGACGCCTGCCCAGTGCTAGTAGGTCATGGGGATCCCTGACCTCCGCCTTTGGCGGAGTAAGGGGAGAACTCAAGCCCTAGTAAACGGCGGCGATAACTATAATCGTCCTATGGTAGGAAGTGCTGCCATAGTAAAATTTGGCTATATGCTGGAAAATCTGTTGAATTTGAGGCTACTATGGTATAATATGTCCATAGAAGGACAATTATGCCAAGTAAAAAAGCAATCAATGCAGACAACCAGCAGGAAAGACTAAAAATTGAAAATTGGATCGTTGGTTTTACAGATGGAGAAGGTACATTCTCGGTAAGTAAAATAAAAAATTCTACCACAAAATCTGGCTTTCAAATTTTTCCTGAATTTGTAATTACTCAAGGAGAAAAAAGCCACTCAGTCTTAGTGAGTATTAAAAAATATTTCGGTTGCGGAAACATTTATATTAATAAAAGGTACGACAATCACAAAGAAAATTTATACAGATATTGTGTTAGATCAAGAAAAGATTTAACCGAAAAAATAATACCATTTTTTTGCACAAATCCGCTAAGAACTGCAAAAATAAAAGATTTTCAAAAATTTTGTAAAATTGTAAAAGCAATGAATCTAGGCGATCATTTAAAGAATAATTTCAATTTTTAGAATCCTCAGAGACTATACGCCAAACCTCGACGTGACGTCGGGGAAGATATAGTCCCATCTGCATGGCGACATGCAGGTCCAATTTAGGACAATCCATTTTTTTTGGAAAAGAACATAAGCGAAATTCCTTGTCGTGTAAGTTACGACCCGCACGAATGGCGTAACGGTCTGGAGACTGTCTCTTGGTGGGACTCGGTGAAATTGCAATGCCGGTGAAGATGCCGGCTACTTATGGCAAGACGGAAAGACCCCGGGAGCTTTACTATAGCTTGATATTGAGTTGAAATTTTTGATTGTGTAGGCTAAGTGGGAGTCCCGCCTTTGGCGGGACGCAAGGTGAAATACCACTCTTTCATGGTTTCGGTTCTAACTCCTAACGACACGTTAGGAGAACAGTGTCAGGTGGGTAGTTTGACTGGGGCGGTCGCCTCCTAAAGAGTAACGGAGGCGTCCTAAGGTCAGCTAAGCGCAGATGGAAATTGCGCTGATAGTGTAAAGGCATAAGCTGGCTTAACTGCGAGACTTACAAGTCAAGCAGAAACGAAAGTTGGGCTTAGTGATCCGGTCCGCCCGTGTGAGAGGCGGATCGCTCAACGAATAAAAGCTACCCCGGGGATAACAGGCTTATCTCCTCCAAGAGTTCACATCGACGAGGAGGTTTGGCACCTCGATGTCGGCCCATCGCATCCTGGCTCTGAAGTCGGAGCCAAGGGTTTGTCTGTTCGCCAATTAAAGCGGTACGCGAGCTGGGTTCAAACCGTCAAATTTTGGCATCGAGATATACGGCGGCTTTTCGCCGTAAGGCGAATCGAATAAATTGACTCATATCGGTGAAACCCTAACATTTGATAATTAACCTGTCGGATGTTAGGATGATACCGAGGGAAGTCTTAGAAAATTTAAGATTAAAAAGTAAAAATGGAAAATTTAAATTTTGAACTTTGATTTTTGATTTTTTGATGACCCCGTAGAGACTGATCCTTAAGTGGAGAGATTCGATATAACAATATAACAATCGAATAAAACGTCAATCCCCCCGCCGACGGCGGGGGTGATGGTATAGTCCATACATTTGGTAACAAATGAAAAAATTACGTAAGACAGGTTGGTCCTAATCTGCCATAAGCGTTGAAGCTTGAAGGGGTCTGCGCATAGTACGAGAGGACCTGCGTGGACGAACCTCTGGTTTATCAGCTGTCCCATTCGGGGCACTGCTGAGAAGCTATGTTCGGTTCGGATAACCGCTGAAAGCATCTAAGCGGGAAGCCATCCCTAAGATTAGGCTTTTGAGATTGGTCGTAGACTACGACCTTGATAGGTCTTGAGGTGTAAGGTCAGTAATGATTTCAGCTTCAAGATACTAATATCAATTAAATTTAATTTGTGCAGACTTGAGAGTTTTCGAAGTCTCAAGTCTGCGACGACTGACAGGTAAAAACCAAAAATAATCAAGAATCAAATTTCGTCGTTTAAACGCTGGTGTTCATGGCGGATGGGTCACACCTGATCCCATTCCGAACTCAGAAGTTAAGCCATCCTGCGCTGATGATACTGCTTTTGTGGGACAGTAAGTCAACGCCAGCGCTTAGATGATGAACCGAATTTAGATCATAAAAAAACGGCCGTTTGGCCGTTTTTTAGTTGAAATTTTTGCAAACTTATGGTTTAATTTATTAGGATACGCCGATTATCAGAATATGCAAAGGAGGAAGGCTGGATGGTTCAGTTGGGCGAGATCCAACTTCAGAGCCGAATTGTGGTCGCATCTGGTGCATTGGGCTACGGTCGGCGCTGGCCGCATCGTTGGTTGATTGATTTTCGTCAGCTTGGTGCTATCACCTTAAAAACTGTCACTTTAAATCCTGAAGAAGGAAATTACCGATGGTATGCACCTTGGAAAGTTTTGCGCAGGTTCCCAGATGGTTGTGGTTGGATAAATTGTTTCGGACTGACAAATTCTGGCTTATCTGATTTGATTGAACATAAATTGCCAAAAGTTTTAGAGTTACCGGTAATTGTCAGTATTTGGGGGGATACTTATTCTGAGCTCGCGACAATGATAGCCATATTAAATGAAACCGATATTCTAGCAATAGAATTAAACATTTCTTGTCCGAATGTTGCTTATTCAAAATTACAAGATTTGGATAATATTGAAGATGCTTTCCCAAGACTCATTCGTGAATCTCGTCATCCTTTAATTATCAAAGTTGGCGAAGGTCAGGATTACATTAAAATTGCCCAAATTACACAACAGGCTGGATTTTCAGCAATCTCGGCAATAAATACGGTCAGATCTAATAATTCTGGGGGAATTTCCGGGCCAATGATTAAAAATCGAGCCGTCGAAGTAGTATCCCAAATCCATCAGGCAGTACCCAAATTGGCGATTATTGGTGGAGGCGGTATTGAAAATTGGGATGATGCTCAAGATTTTCTAAATGCCGGCGCAACCGCGGTTAGCCTGGCGAGTATGTTTATTTGGTATCCGCCTTATCAATCTTTTCCATTTTGGAAAATTAGACAAATTATTAAAGAGGAAAGAAAATCTTAACTCGGCGCCTAGTTTGGCACAATGCAAAATTAGGCGTTTTTTTATTGCAAATTTTGAAGTTTTATTATATAATTAAACCACTTCAGGAAGGAGTGAGAAGGTTGAGGGCAGACGCTACTGTCCAAGCCGAAACCGATAGTTTAACAGAAGTTACTGATGAGAAATTGGAAAGTTTACTTGGACAAGCACGAGCTTTGCAGGATGGAATAAGTGGCGTGGCATATCTGAGAAATGCAAAACATGATTATGACCGATGTGATTTACTTGGACTTAGAAATCGTGCCATACAAGGAGTTGCAGATGCGGCTGAATATATATTAGACTCGGAGTTTGAAAAAATTTCGAGAATTTATTGCAACCACGATGATCCGGTGGTTTGTCCTTGTTCAGTTTGCGAGATAGTTTATATGATAAATCCGGAAACAGAAAAGAAAATCCAAGCAAAACTCCAACATTTACTACCCTCTTGTGTTAAGCTGGATGGAAATTTCAAAAACACTGATGCAGTCCTATTTGTACGAAATCTTGACGGTACTTCGTCCCCTCAACAGATACCGGTAAAGTCCATTACTCGAATTAAGATTATCCGAAAACAATAACCCAAGTCTTTTTCCGCGTGCGGAGTCTGTCCTAAGTGGACATACCAATTAAAATACTCTGCGCGCTTTTTTTATTCTTGAATTCAGCTTGTGCTATAATAGAAAAGGAGGATTAATGCGACAAATTGCGGATTTACATACACATTCAAAATATTCGAGAGCCACCAGCCCAGATATGAATTTGGAGACAATGGCGGAGTGGGCTGGGAAAAAGGGGATAAATATTTTAGCCACCGGCGACTTTACTCATCCGGCGTGGTTTTCGGAGCTCAAAAATAAATTAGTCGAGAAAAAACCGGGTTTGTATCAATTAAAAGATCAAAAAAGCCCGAATTTATATTTTATTTTAAACACAGAAATTTCCTCAATATATTCAAAAACCGGCAAAGTTCGAAAAATCCATAATATAATCTTTGCGCCAAATTTAGAAACTGTCGCTAAAATTAATGTTAGGCTTTCTAAAATCGGCAATTTATGGTCAGACGGCCGACCGATTTTGGGTTTGGATTCAAAACAATTACTCAAAATTATCTTAGACATTTCACCTGATTGTTTTTTGGTACCAGCTCATATTTGGACGCCCTGGTTTTCATTGTTTGGTTCAATGTCGGGTTTTGATACGATTGAAGAATGTTTTGACGAATTATCTGGCGAGATTTTTGCGGCAGAAACTGGTTTGTCATCAGATCCGGAAATGAACTGGCGTTTATCACAGTTGGATCGAATCAGCCTAATTTCAAATTCTGATTCGCATTCACCGGCAAACTTAATCCGAGAAGCGAATGTTTTTGACATTGATAAAGATAAGTTAAGCTATTTAGAAATTCGTCGGATTTTAAAAGAAAAAGACAAAAAACACTTTTTATACACGATTGAGTTTTTTCCAGAAGAGGGCAAATATCATTTTGATGGCCATCGTAGTTGTAATATTTCCTTTTCACCGACCGAAACCGCCAAGAATAAAGGGATTTGTCCGATTTGTCATCGTAAATTAACGATTGGAGTTTTAAACCGAGTGGAAGAATTAGCAGATGCTGACCGTCCAGAGGGATTTCGACCGAAAAATGCGATTAATTCTAAACATTTAATCCCGTTATCCGAAATTTTAGCGGAAGTGTTAGGGACGCAAAAATATTCGATGCGGGTTAAAAATGAGTATGAAAAATTAGTTCATCATTTTGGGAATGAAATCGAGATTTTGCTGGATGTAAAAATGGAAGATTTAGCCAAAGTGACTTTGCCGCAAATTGCCGCGGATATTAAAAAAATGAGAACCGGCGAAGTGGAAAAAATTGCCGGATTCGACGGCGTTTATGGAAAAATCAAGGTAAAATCTGAATCCGTCGAAGCTGAAAAAGTTGACGAAAAAGTTCAATTTAAAAACGCCTCAAAACAAAATAGCTTATTTTAAAAGGAGTCGAATGCTTGAAGAATATCAGGCAAAAAGAAAATTTGAGATTACTCCTGAGCCTAAGCCCAGCAAGGCCAAAAAAACCAAGAAAGGTTTAATTTACGTGGTTCAAAAACATCAAGCACAAAATCTGCATTATGATTTGCGATTGGAAGAAAATGGTGTTTTAAAATCCTGGGCAGTTCCTAAGGGAATTCCCAAAAAATTTGGCGAAAAGCATTTGGCAATTCAGACCGAAGATCACCCTTTAGAATATGCTGAATTTTCGGGTAAAATTCCCGAAGGTGAATATGGCGCAGGTCTGGTGGAAATTTGGGATAAAGGCGAGTATCGAGTTATTAAGGATTCTGTGGAAAAAGGCCATTTGCAATTTGAGATTAGAGGTGATAAATTTAAAGGGAAGTATAATTTAATCAGATTTAAGCGGGACGATCATAAACTGCTTTGGTTACTTTTTAAAATAAATAAATGAGTAATTTCTCGACATAGCTTCCTCGAGCATACTCGGGACAAGTCGAGACGAAGGAGGAATTAATGTTCCAAATTTATTCACAGGATGTCGGAGGAGCAACTCCGACCGATCCTGCCGCAACACCAGGTTCAGATCCGTCACAAATGCCGGTTGCGCCGACACCAACCCCATCATCAACCATGCCATCTGATCAACCAGCGGTTACGCCCACCCCAGATCAACCAGATGCAATGCCACCAGTTACTTTACCAGCACCATCAACACCCGATTCAACTCCAGGGATGCCAATTCCGGGTGGCGCGACGCCCGGTGGCGATGATTTAGCAATACCAACCCCACCCAAAGATACGCCGCCTGCTGATACTCCAGATTCTAGCATGCCAACCCCACCTCCGGCGGAATAAGGAATTTTCTAATTCGAAGATAAAAGCCCAAACATAATTTGGGCTTTTCGGGTGAAGGGCTTTAAAACCGGAAGGCATTATAATATGGATAAGGTTATTAAAGTTGATGGTTTTGAGATTAAATTAACTCATCTTGATCGTATAATTTGGTCTAAGGAAAAAATTTCAAAAGCTGATTTAATTAATTATTATCAGCAAATTTCTAAGGTAATTTTGCCTTATCTTTATAATCGACCCATCACAATTAAACGATGTCCAGGTGGGGTTGATCGGGAATGTTGGATTCAAAAAGACTTTAAAGGTGAGAAGTTACCTAAATTTGTGAAAACTTATTCGACCATTGCCAAATCAACACAACATCGGGTTGATTATATTTTAGTCAATAATTTAGCAACTTTGTTGTGGTTAGTAAATTTAGACACAGTTGAATTTCATCTTTGGTTGTCGACGATAAAAAAGCCCAATAATCCTGACTGGTTGGTTTTTGATGTCGATTTGACAAATGGCGGGAAAATAAACGATGCGGTTCGGGTAGTTGAGATTCTTAAATCAAGATTATTAAAACTAAGACTAAGAAATTATTTGAAAACAACGGGGATTTCGGGTTTGCATTTGGTGATACCCTTAGCTACCAATAATTCATATTTAATGATTCGCAAATTTATGAAAGACTTAATATATAAAATTGATTTAGAATTTCCCGAATTAATTGCCACAGAAGCTCGGATCAAAAAAAGACAGGGCAAAATTTATTTAGATCCTTCACAAAATTCCAAAGGGCGCACCATTATTTGCCCTTATTCTTTACGCGCTACTCAAACCGCAACAGTTTCGACTCCACTTGATTGGGCAGAATTAGCTAATTTGAAAATTAAAAAATACAATTTGAAAACTCTGCCTGGGCGATTAAAATCAAAAGGCGATATTTTTAAAGCAATTTTATCTCAAAAACAAAAATTGATAATTTGACCTTTTTAATATTAAGGAGGATATGCCTGAATTGCCCGAGGTGCAAACAATTGTTGACGAATTAAATCAGAAGGTCGTCGGCCGGAAAATTGCCAAAATTAAGATATTATCGCCGAAATCTTTTGTGGGTGATAAAAAAGTTTTAATTAATAAGACAATTAAAAAAATTCGCCGTCGGGCGAAGATTTTGATTTTTGAACTGGACAGCGGATTTTTTGCCGTGCATCTGAAGATGACAGGACAGATAATAATTCAAAATTCAAAAATCAAAATGCAAAATGGATTGAAACACATAAGAGTAATAATAAAATTTACGGATGGGACAGAATTAGTTTTTAATGATTTGAGGAAATTTGGGTGGATAAAAGTTATAGATAAAGACGGACTCGATAAAATTGAGACCGCTCACGGCATTGAGCCGTTTTCAAAAGATTTTAGCAAAGAAAAATTTTGGCAAATAATTTCTTCTCGGCGAATTCCGATTAAAACTGCGATTATGGACCAGAGCAAATTGGTTGGCGTGGGCAATATTTATGCAAATGAAGCGCTCTTTTGTGCGGGGATTATGCCTAATCGACCAGCGAATAAATTAAGTCGTCAAGAAGCAAATAAACTTTTTGATTGTATTTTGTTGGTTTTAAAAGAGGCGATTCGCGACAAAGGAACCTCGAGTGAAAATTATGTGCGCACTGATGGCAGTTTAGGCAGACACGATAAAAATCTAATGATTTATGGCAAAAAAGGACAGCCTTGTCCCAAATGTACCGGCAAAATCGAATGGCTGAAAATCGGCGGTCGCGGCTCATTCTATTGTTCAAAGTGCCAACATTGACATTTTAATTTAAAAATACTAAAATAAAAACAAGGCAATGAAAAAAACAATTGTTGATAATGTTTTAACTCTAATTCTAAACAATTCATTTTAGGATTGGGGAAAAAGTTGCCGATTTCTTTAGAAAGCTGGCCCCGATCCGGGGCTAGTTTTTAAATTGGTTCAAATTTTAGGATCCTAGAAAGGAGGAGATAAGTGTGAGGGTAAGCCGAGATCCAGTTTGTGAAATGATAGATCATATGACAGTGGCTGAAATTGATGGTTTACCAGAGGAATCTAAAGAGACAATTCGCAAATGGGGACTAGGAAACGGCGCTGGTAGTGAAACCTTTGTTCTGAAAGAAGTTGGTGAAGTTTTTAATCAACAGGGAGAAACTGCCGCAATTCAAGTTGTAGAAAAACAAAGGGGAATTTTCAAGATAATCGCATACAATTTTCTCAATAAACTGCGTACAGAAAGGGAGGCCAAACATCATAGAAGAGCTGGTTGAAAAAAGCATTAAATGCAAGTGTGGACAAATCAATCTGGTCTCAAAATTAAAGGATAACTATGATTTGTTTTCTGGAACTGGGAAAATTACACTTTATTGTTATGGGTGCGGCGCGGAAATTGCATTTAAGGATTATTATAATCTACAGAGAGGATTATTTAAAATTTTTGCATCAAAGGTTTTTGTAGGTTAAATTTTATCACAAATTAGGGGAAAGTACTCCAAACCACAAAACATTGGAAGCTTTCCCTCTTTTTATTGAGTAATCTTGGCTTTGGGAATATAATAGAATTAAGAGGGAGGTGAATTGATTCAACACAAGGATTCAGGCATAATTATTCGGGGCCGGGATTTTTTTGAAGCGGATAAAATTCTCACGATTTTAACCGGTAAAAGAGGTAAAATTCGCGCCATCGCCAAAGGAATCCGCAAACCAACCGCGAAATTGGCTGGTAACCTTGAATTATTTTCATATTCTAATTTAATCTTAATAGAAGGCAGAAATTTAGAAATCGTCGCCTCGGCTGAGATTATTGAGAGTTTTAAAAATATTAAAAAAGATTTAAAAAAAACCTCGGCCGCTTTTATTATTTGTGAGTTATTGGATAAGCTTTTGAATGAAAAAGAAAGCCAACGTCGAGTATTTTTTCAAACCTTAGCCGCATTTCATAAACTGAATTCATCTGAAGGGCTTGACCTCAAACTAATAATAGATTATTTTATGATTAATATCTTAGCAATTTTGGGATACCGGCCCGAGATTAAAAAATGCCAAAATTGTCCAAAACCCATCACCGCTAAAAATAATTATTTTAGCATCAAACATAGTAGTGTAGTTTGTCCTGGTTGTGCGGCAAAAGAAGATTTTGTAGTTCCTATATCGTTAGAAAATTTAAAAATTATTAAATTATTTCTCGAACACGACATTGATGTTTTGGATCGAATTCGACCCAAAAATCTTTCTCAGCTTAATCTTTTTCTAGAAATGTATATTGAAAATATTTCGGAAAAAAAATTGAAATCATCAAAGTTTTTTAATATGGTTAACCAGAGGCAAGAATGAAAAATTACGTTGAGGTTAATTTAGGCCATATTGCTGAGAACTGCCAGAATTTAAAAAAGGCGGTTGGGGGCACCAAAATCTTAGTAGTTTTAAGCGCCAATGCTTATGGTCATGGTATAGTCGAGGTTGCCAAAACCGCCGCTCGAGTGGGCGCAGATTTTTTGGGAGTAGACTCAGTTGAAGATGGTTTAATGTTGCGCAAGAATAAAGTTACTTTACCAATTTTAGTTTTTGGCCGTCCTGATGAAGATTTATTGGTAGAGGCAGTAACCAAGGATTTATCTTTAACGGTTTTTGACCTTGAAATGGTTAAAAAAATATCCCATACCGGCTTACAAACGAAAAAACCAGCCAAAGTGCATGTTAAAGTTGAAACTGGTTTGTGCCGATATGGAATTTTGGAAAATGAAATTTCAGCATTTTTTGATCATCTCAAACATACTCCTAAAATTGAAATTGAAGGTGTTTATTCAACCTTTGCCGCCGCCGAAAATCGCGATAAGTCTTATACTTTTAAACAATTGGGCACTTTTCAAAAAATTACCGATGTGTTGCGACACGAGGGATACGAAATTCCTTTAACTCATATAGCAAATTCCGCCGCGGCGCTATCAATGTCAAGTACTCATTTTAATATGGTTCGTGTGGGTTTGACGGTTTATGGATTATTTCCGAACCCAGAATTAGGCAGTTTTTTTGAACTAAAACCCGCACTAACCTGGAAAAGCCGAATTGTTTCTTTGAAAAAACTTTCTGGCGGTGAAAAAATTGGTTTTTCAGGAGCATGCACCACGACTTTTCCGATTAAAGTTGCTGTAATCCCAGTCGGATATTCAGATGGGATTGATCGTCGGTTGTCAAATATTGCTAAAGTTTTAGTCAGAGGCAAAAGAGCCTTAATAGTGGGGAAAGTTTCAATGTGCGATTTAATGGTTGATGTTAGCCAGGTTGAAGATGTGGCGCTTGGCGACGAAGTGGTTTTAATCGGCAAGCAGGAATCAGAACAAATCACCGCTGGTGAACTAGCGGGATTATTAGGCACAATTAATTATGAAATCGTTTCTCGGATTTCACCAGCCATTCCAAGGGTGTATGTGAGATAAAAAGTTAAAACTCAAAAGTCAAATGTCAAAATTTTTATATTTTTGACTTTTATAAGCTCGCTTGTTATATTTAAGTTGAAAATTAAGGAGTAAAATGGCGGAAAATAAATTAGAAAAAATTGTCTCGTGGGCGAAAAGAAGAGGTTTTATGTTTCCATCTTCGGAAATTTATGGTGGTGTAAATGGTTTTTATGATCTCGGACCATATGGGGTCGCCTTGAAAAATAATCTTAAAAGACTGTGGTGGAAGAGATTTGTTGAGGAACGGGATGATGTAGTTGGTTTAGAATCATCAATTATTATGAATCGAAAGGTCTGGCAGGCGTCAGGACACGAAAAAGGGTTTATGGATCCTCTGATGGAATGTCAGAATAAAAATTGTCAAGCGAGATTCAGAGAAGATCTTATTTTTGTAGATGAAATTCCCAAGACTAGCAAAGAATGGATTCTATGGGCACAAAATTGGGAAGATCTATATTTTATGTTTCATCCGGAAGGAGATGGATATAAAAAGAATATAAAATTAGCGAGAGAGACTTTGGCAAAAAGTGGTGAGGTAATTTGTCCCAAATGCGTAATTAGCACCAATTATAAAATCAAGCAGTTTAACCCGATGTTTAAGACCAATATTGGTGTGATTGAAGACGAGAACTCAAAAACATATTTGCGGCCGGAAACCGCACAGGGAATGTTTTGCGATTTTAAGCTAATTTTAGAAACTGCACGACAGAAAATTCCTTTTGGAATTGCACAAGTGGGAAAATCATTTCGGAATGAAATCAATACTAAAGATTTTCTTTTTCGAGTGCGTGAATTTGAAATTGCGGAGATTGAATATTTCATAAAACCCGGCGAAGACGAAGCGGCTTTTGACGAGTGGCTAAAAAATTGGAAAGATTTTGTCCTATCGCTTGGCATAAAAGAAGAAAATATTAAAGAATATGAACATCCGAAAGAAGATTTATCGCACTATTCAAAACGGACTGTGGATTTGCAATTTAATTATCCGTTCGGGTGGAAAGAATTAACCGGAGTAGCGAATCGGACTGATTTTGACCTGAAAGCTCATGAAAAAGCTTCTGGTAAAGATTTACATTATTTTGATCAGGAAAGCGGGAAAAAATATTTACCATTTGTGATTGAACCGACTTTAGGGATAGAACGTTTAATGTTAGCGGTAATTTGTGATGCCTTTGAAGAAACTGAAGCGAGGACTGAAACTACCAAAGCTGTGACTGAAAAAGAAACAGTTTTGCATTTTGCCCCCTCAATTGCACCGGTCAAGGTGGCAATTTTGCCATTAGTTAAAAAATTATCCAATAAGGCTAATGAAATTTATAAGGATTTGAAAATGTGTTGGCCAGTTGAATTTGATGAATCAGGCTCGATTGGTCGTCGCTATCGACGCCAAGACGAAATCGGTACGCCATATTGTGTAACCGTAGATTTTGAAACCGAGAAAGATAAAAAAGTGACGATTCGTAATCGTGATACCATGAAACAAGACCGCGTTGCCATTTTAGAATTGAAAAATTATTTATGGGATAAAATTGGAGCATAAATGATAGAAATTAAAATATATAAGAAGAATCAGATTGCAAAACAGATTGACAAGTTTGTTTTGGAATATAACTCAATTGGATACAAAGATCGGATTTTTGTTAGGAAAATGTTGTTGAGTTCGCTTTTTTTAGGGATTGCATATCTTAATAATAAAGCGGTCGGTTTGGGAAGAATTATTGGAGACGGGGTTCGTTATAGTTTTATTGTTGACGTGATGGTAAATGATGATTATCGAGGTAAAGGAGTTGGCAAAAAATTAGTCCAAAAATTAGCGAGGACAAATAACACTACCTTTATTCAGCTCAACAATGATCCAAAAGATCCTGGGCTGAAAGAATTTTATCAAAAAGTTGGTTTTAAAATGTCTAAAGATATTCATGTTTTTGAGTGGCCGAATAATAAGAAAGTTTAAAAATGAATAGTTTAGTGATTTATGATTCAAATTATGGCAGTACTAAAAAAATTGCCCAAACAATTGCGGAAAAATTAGAGGCAGAAATATTTGCTGTTTCGGAAATTACCGATGACCAATCTTTTAAAATCGATTTATTGGTTGTTGGAAGCCCGGTAAATGCTTTTCGGCCATCTAAAAAAATGTTGGATTTTTTGGATACTTTAAAGAGCGGTGATTTGGAGAATATTAAAGCGGCCGCTTTTGATACCCGGGTGAAGCTATTTATCCATGGGGATGCAGCCGGGAAAATATCCAAAAAATTAGCCCAAGCTGGAGCGGAAATGGTGGCTTCGCCGCAAGCCTTTTATGTAAAAGGCAAAGAAGGACCGTTATTTGATGGTGAAATTGAAAAAGCACAAGAATGGGCCGAAGATCTCAAAAATAAGATTTAATTAATAATTTATTAAAAATTCAAAAAAGGCTAAAAAGCCTTTTTTTGTTTGGAGTTATCAACAGATGGGTATCTTGACAGAAAATCGGGGTGGATTATAATGGGGTTAATGATACAAATTGTGGATAAAAGTGGGGCAACGTGGAGAGATTACGATGTTTATCGGCGAATACCAGCATTCAATTGATCACAAGGGCAGAATTGCCATTCCAGTTAAATTTCGACCAAAATTGGCCGAAGGTTGTGTTATTACCAGAGGATTAGACAATTCTCTTTTTATTTATACAAATTCTGAGTGGGAAAAGTTAGCTGATAATTTATCTAAATTACCCATTAGCCAGTCAGACGCAAGAGCCTTTTCAAGATTAATGTTTTCAGGCGCGGCTGATCTGGAAATTGACAAGCAGGGCAGAATCGTCATCCCGTCATTTTTAAGAAGTTTTGCCGGCTTGAAATCTGAAGTTATTATCTGCGGTTTATATAATCGCCTTGAAGTCTGGGATCGAGTCCGTTGGGATGAATACAAGAAGGAATCAGAAAAAGAATCCACAGATATTGCTGAGCATCTCGGTGATCTGGGAGTATGAAGAAGATTAAAAATCAAAAATCAAAAAGCAAAGAGCAAAAACAAAGAGTGAAAATGCTGATTAAAAATATTAAAATAAGCTTTTTGATCTTTTCGATTTAATCTTTTATCTTAATTATAATAGCGGCCAGCTCCATCCTCTTTCGGGGGAGCTTTACCCCATTCTGGGGATATATCACGGATTATTATTTTAGGGGGGGCATCCGTGACCTCCAATAATTTGTTTTGTTCACCTCCTACTTTGAATTAAAACAAAAAGGAGCTGGCTGCTGCTAGATTCGGACTTTTAAATGAGACCAATGACTCTAAACGGCTCCTTAGCCTTTGAAAAATCAAAATTTACTTCTATTAACAAACGCTTAAAAATTGGGCCGGTTTCTCTTAATTTTATTACGATTATTATTATTTCGGTTTTAGCGTTATTTTATTTAGTGCAATCTCAACAATCAAGTGCCAAAGCATATCGAATTAAAGCCATGGATGAAGCTAAAATGGAATTAATTTCACAAAATGAAAGCCTGCAAGTTCAAATTTCCCAGCTAAAATCAATTGATAATATCAAAAATACGGCTGAGGGTTTGGGAATGGTGCCGTCGGTGGAAATCAATTATTTAAAAACCAATAATACAATTAGCAAAAAATAGCTTAGGTCTAGACTTTTCATGAGTATTCTCAACCGTCGTTTAAATATAGTTTTTGCCATCATCATTATAATTGGCCTAGGCTTGGTCCTTGGGCTTTTTAAAAAACAAGTTCTCCAAAATAATTACTACACTGCTTTAGCTAAAAAACAATATACTGTGACCAAAGACTTAGTCGCCAACCGTGGCGAAATTTTTGTTTATGATCAAGGCGAAACTGAACCGCAAAAATTAGCCACCAATTTACATTTTTACGATTTGTTGATGGTGCCGAAAAATATTAAGAATCCCAAAGAAGTGGCGCGTAAATTATCCGGGTTAACGGGAATGACAGAAAAAGAAATTTACGATCAAATCAATAACAATAAACCTTATATTCCGCCGGTGAAGAAAAAAATTGACACCGAAACTGCCAAAAAAATTGAAGATTTGAATATTAATGGGGTGATGTTAGTACCGAATATGTGGCGGTATTATCCCGAAAATAATTTAGCGAGTTTTGTTTTGGGTTTTGTTGATGCAGAAGGCGAGGGCAGATATGGCTTAGAAGGATATTATAACCAAGAATTAAAAGGCACCACAAATCAAATTGATGTTGAAAAAGATTTTTTTAATTCTAATAATTTTTTACTGAGTAATGAAAAAGCCTTTGACGGCTCAGATTTATATTTATCGATAGATCGAACTATTCAGTATATCGCTGAACAAAAAATCAAAGAGGCGGTGGCTAAAAATCAAGCCGGTTCTGGATCGATATTAATTATGGATCCCAAAACTGGTAAAATTTTAGCCATGGCAGGATCTGCAGATTTTAATCCAAATTTATTTTTTGAACAAAAATCCGTGGATATTTTTAATAACCCGAATACAGTTTATCCGTGGGAGCCGGGGAGTATTTTTAAACCAATCATAATGGCGGCGGCGATTGATACTGGTGAAGTTCAGCCTGACACAGAGGGTGTTTTTGGGTCTTCAGTTAAAGTCGGTTCATATACAATCAAAACTTCAACCGGTGAAGCTTATGGCCGGGAAACAATGACTCAAGTATTGGAAAACTCAGACAATGTGGCGATGGTTTGGTTGGGAAATTTACTCGGTAAGGAGATTTTATATAAATATGTTCGAGACTTTGGCTTTGGCCAAAAAACTCAAATTGATCTTGACGGAGAAACTCCCGGAGAAATTCCGGAATTAAAAAATTGGCGACCAATCAATTTAGCGACGGCTTCGTTTGGACAAGGGATTTCGACCACGCCAATTCAAATTGCAACGGCATACAGCGCAATCGCAAATAAGGGCAATTTAATGCAACCTGAGGTGGTAGAAAAAATAGTGGGACCAAATAATGAAACAATTGTTCGTAAACCAAAAATTGTGAGAAGGATAATTTCTGAAGAGACCGCTAAAAAAATAACCGAGATGATGATTTCAGTAGTTGAGCGTGGTCATGGTAAGAAGGCTAGGGTGGCAGGTTATTGGGTGGCTGGAAAAACTGGCACAGCACAAATTCCAGATCCTGACAAGGCCGGATACCTTGAAGATGCAAATATTGGCTCATTTGCAGGTTTTGCGCCAGCTCATGATCCAAAATTCGCCATGATCGTGAAAATAGATCGACCTAAAAATGTCGAATGGGCAGAAAGTTCAGCCGCACCAGTTTTTGGTGAAATGGCAGAATGGCTTTTAAATTATTATCAAGTTCCCAAAGAAAGATAGTAAATTAGCTTGAATTTTGGTTAATTTTAGGATATAATTAGCAAATATCAAATAAAGTAATTTCCATGAAAAAAATTTATCTAAATTTTTTATTTTGGCTCTTAAAATTAGAAAGCCATGCCATAATTCGCAAGTTCAAACCAGAAATTATTGGTATTACGGGCAGTATTGCTAAAAGCAGTACCAAAGAGGCGGTTTTTGCAGTTTTAGAAATAAAATTTGGTCAACAAATTTATCGAAATTTTGGGAATTTGAATAACGAACTGGGTTTACCTTTAGCGATTTTGGGAATTGCTCGGACACCTGAAAAATGGCAATGGTGGCAGGTTTTAGTTTCGGGGATTAACAAATATCTTTTTTCTAAAAAATACCCGAAAGTTTTGGTTTTAGAAATGGCGGCTGATAAACCCGGTGACATTGATTATTTACTTTCAATTGTAAAGCCTCGTGTGGGGATTGTAACTGCTGTCGGTCCGACACATTTGATGAATTTTAAATCAGTGGAAAATGTGGCGCGCGAAAAGGCGAAATTAGTGCAAAATTTACCCAAAAATGGATTTGCAATTCTGAATGAGGATGATTCGCGAGTTATGGCCATGGCTGAAAATCTCAAAGCTAAGGTAATAACCTTTCGATCGGATGGATTTAATTTAGCTAAAAATGCGGCCAAAAAAGTAGCGCAGATTTATCAAATTGATCCTGAGAAATCCGAACAAGTCTTAAAAAACTTAGCACCACTTGTGGGTAGGTTTAATTTGCTGAGAGGGGTGAGAAATAGTAAAATTATAGATGATGCTTATAATTCAAATCCGCTGTCGTGTTCCTTGGCTTTAGATATGTTGGCGCAAACCGAAGCTGGCAGAAAAATCGCAGTTTTAGGTGATATGATGGAATTGGGAAGTTATAAAAAAAAAGGGCATAAGGAAATTGCCCAAAAAGCTCGAAAGATAGCCGATGTTTTAGTGTTGGTCGGGCCGAATTTTGAATTTTACAAAAAAGCTGATTTTTGGTTTGCAGATTCAAAAAAGGCGGTAGCAAGAATTTCCAAGTTAGTTCGTGAAGATGATTTAGTTCTAGTTAAGGGTTCGCACAGCTTAAAAATGGAAGAGGTAGTGGCAGCATTGTCCACAAAGGAGTCAAAATGTCAGAATTTATCAGTTTAGACGTTGCTAATTTAATGAGAATTTTTGGTTATACCGCTTTATCCTTCGTGATTGCGGTGGCTTGGACACCTTTATTGAGTCGTCTCTTATATAAATATCATGCAGCAAAGCATATCAAAAAAGCCGATAGCCCGGTTTATAATAAACTACATCAAGGGAAAGAAAATACCCCAGTGTTGGGTGGATTATTAATTTGGGTGACAACTTTAGTTTTGACTTTAGTTTTTAATTTAAGTCGATCGCAAACTTATTTGCCTCTTTTTGCACTCATTAGTTTTGCGCTTTTGGGCGCTTTTGATGATTATTTGAATATTCGCCAAGTCGGTCCTTTTAAAGGCATGCGCGGTCGTCATAAATTCATCTGGCAGCTGGTAATTGCAATTTTGGGCGCTTGGTGGTTTTATTATAAGCTAGGTTGGAATTTTATTCATATCCCGGGTGTAGGTGATTTCACGATCGGTTTGTGGTATTTACCACTTTTTGTTTTTGTCATTGTGGGTATGAGCAACGCCGTCAATATTACTGATGGCTTAGACGGCTTAGCGGGTGGATTATCGGCAATTGTTTTATTTGTATTAGGGGGAATTGCTTTTATTGAAGGCCATTTTGGTTTAGCTATTTTTTGTGGCACCTTAGTCGGGGCGACTTTGGCTTTTGTGTGGTTTAATATCTTTCCAGCGAGATTTTTTATGGGTGATACCGGTTCATTAGCCTTGGGAGCGACAATTGGTGTGGTGGCGATGTTGACTGATACTATCGTGGTCTTGCCGGTGATTGCCTTTATCTTTGTAATTGAAACCTTATCAGTTATTATTCAAGTAACATATCGAAAAATTACTGGTGGTAAAAAAATCTTTTTATCATCGCCATTTCACCACCATTTAGAAGCAAAGGGTTGGCCAGAACCGAAAGTCGTGATGAGATTTTGGGTCCTAGGTTCGGTAATGGCATTTTTAGGATTTTTTATTGCCTTAATTGGTCGTGGTTGAAGAGCTGAGACTAAGATTAGGAAAGAGGTTTTATGGATTTTAATAATAAAAACGTGACGGTGATGGGTTTGGGAACACATGGCGGTGGTGAAGGCTTGGTAAGATATTTGGCCAATCAAAAGGCAAAAGTGTTGGTAACTGATTTAAAAACTAAACTCGAGCTTAAACCGACATTAGATAAACTTGCTGATTTAAAAAATGTAGAATATCATTTAGGCGAACATCGTTGGTCAGATTTTAAAAATGCAAAAATGATTTTTATAAATCAAGCGATTCCGAAACATTCTTTATGGATAAAAAAGATTATTAAGGCTGAAATCCCAGTTTCGTCAGAAACTAATTTATTTTTTGAAAATTGCCCGGCACAAATTATTGGTGTGACAGGAACTAATGGAAAATCTACGACTTGTCATTTAATTTTTGAAATTTTGAAAAATAAATATCAGCCAATATTTTCCTTAGATTCAAATCGGGAATATGGCTCTAAACAGAATCGAATTTATTTTGGTGGCAATATTGGTGGTTCATTATTGGGGCATCTGGATAAAATTTCTAAAAATGATTTGGTTTTATTAGAGCTTTCGAGCTACCAACTTCAAGATTTAGCCCAAATTAAAAAAAGTCCGCATATCTCAGTTATCTTAAATATCACCCCAGATCATTTAGATATTCACCGCAGTTTTGCAGATTATGTCGCCGCAAAAAGTAATATTTTAAAATTTCAAGGCCATCACGATTTTGCGATTTTAAATTTTGATCAGCCAATAATTAAAAAACTAGCCCAAAAAAATCTCAGCCACAATTTATTTTTTAGTGCAAATGAAAAAAACTCAACTTCAAGTTATTTTGATCAAGGTCAATTAATGATTAAATTTATGAGCAAACAATATCAATTAGGATCTGTTAAGAATTTGAAAATGATTGGCAAACATAATTTAGAGAATATAATGGCGGCAAGTTTGGTGGGAATTTTATATCAAATTAAACCTGAAGAAATATATCAATCACTAATAAAATTTCCAGGCCTTGAACATCGGATAGAATTTGTTGGCGAAAAACTAAATCGCAAATTTTACAATGATTCAAAATCCACCACTCCTGAATCAACAATCGCCGCTCTATATAGTTTTGATGAACCATTGATTTTAATTTGTGGTGGCAAAGATAAAAATTTTGATTTTTCTAAATTAGCCAAAACTATTTTATGCAAAGTAAAGTTTTTAATTTTATTGGGTGAAAGTGCGACGCAAATAAAACGGGAGGTTGAAAAATATTTACGTCAGCCAAATTCAGTTTTAAAAAATATCATTGTTGCTAAAAATTTAAAAGAAGCCTTTGAAAAAGCAAACCAAATTTCGATTGCCAAAGATATAATTTTATTATCACCGGCATGTTCGAGTTTGGATCAATTTCATGATTTTGAGGAGCGAGGTAAATTATTTAAAAAATTGGTCGAGGAGATAAAAAATGATTAATCATGCCCGCAAAAAACCAGATTTTTCTATTGCTCTCATTGTTTTTGGATTAGTGGTTTTAGGTTTGGTAATGATTACCTCAGCCTCAATTGTCAGATCATATCAAATCACCGAAGGAAAATCGAATTATTATTTTTTGGTGAGGCAGCTATTGGCCTTTGGAATCGGGATTATTTTTTGGGTTATTTTTTATAATATTGATTTTAATTTTTGGAAGAAAGTATCACCTTATCTATTTTCGATCAGTTTAATTTTATTGATGTTAGTTTTTTTTCCAACAATTGGTAAAAATATCGGCGGAGCGCATCGTTGGATTAATTTGGGGCCATTATCTTTTCAACCATCTGAAATTATGAAATTAGCCCTAATTTTATATTTTGCCGGTTGGCTTGATAAAAAAACCAGTGACGTGGCAAGTTTTTGGAAGACGTTTTTGCCTTTCGCCGCAATATTGACTTTGACCCTTTTTTTGGTAATGAGAGAACCTGATATGGGGACAGCGGTTATTTTGGCGGCAATTGGATTTGGGATTTATTTTATGGCTGGCGCCAAGCTTTGGCACCTTTCCTTATTTATTCCTATAATTGGTATTGTGGGATGGATATTAATTAAAAGTGAACCATATCGTTGGGCACGGGTGATTGCCTTTATTAACCCTGGCAAAGATGTTTTAGGAGTTTCGTACCATATCAACCAAACCTTAATTGCGATTGGTTCTGGTGGTTGGTGGGGTTTAGGCTTTGGAAATAGCCGACAAAAATATAATTATTTACCCGAGGCTCATACTGACTCTATCTACGCCATAATTTGTGAGGAGTTTGGGTTTTTGCGGGCAGTGTTGGTAATTTTAGCTTTTATCTTTTTTGCAATTCGGGGTTTGGCAATTGTTAAGAGAGCCCCAAATAATTATGGTCGATTATTGGCTTCAGGAATAATTATTTGGTTTGTAGGGCAAGCTTTTATTAATTTGGCGGTGATGCTGGGATTTTTACCTTTTACGGGTGTGCCTTTACCATTTATTAGTTTTGGAGGTACTTCTTTGGTAATTTCTCTGGCGGCAGTGGGAATTTTAATGAATATTTCCAAGCATACCGTCGAGAAAAAACATTAATTTAGGATTTATAAAATGAAGGTTTTAAAGAAAATTGTTTTAACTGGCGGAGGGACCGCAGGTCATATTCGACCAACTTTAAGCGTGGCTGATGAAATTAAAAAAATTGATCCTGAGATTGAATTTATTTATATTGGTTTAAAATCGGGCATGGAAGCTAAGATTGTCTCAGGGACTGATTTTAAATTTTATGGAATTCATGCCGGAAAAATTAAAAGATATTGGTCCGGAAGTAATTTTCTAACACCTTTAGTGGTGATTTTGGGTTTTTTCGAATCTCTTTCGATTTTACTTCGAGAAAAGCCTCAAGCAATTTTTGCTAAAGGCGGATATGTAACCGTGCCGGTAGCAATGGCTGGCTGGTTTTTAAAAATTCCGATTTTAATTCATGAATCAGATAGTGTGATGGGTTTGTCAAATAAATTTCTGTCCAGATTGGCAAAAAAAGTTGCCACCGTCTTTCCAGCTTCGAGTTATTCTAAAAAAATTCAACCAAAAATTATTTGGTCAGGGTTACCAATTAAAAAAGAAATCTTGAATTTACAAAAAAATAAAGCATATCAAATTTTTGGGCTATCCGACCAAATACCGATTACTTTAGTTTTTGGGGGTAGTCAAGGATCTTTTCGAATTAATGAATTAATATTGAAAAATTTGAAAAAATTATTAAGCATTACTCAGATTTTGCATTTTACGGGAGTGGAAGATTTTGAAAGGGTGAATCAGAAAAGAAAACGATTAGCCACAGAATTAAAAGAACGATATCAAATTTTTGATTTTTCCGAAGAAATTTATTATGGTTTAAAAGCAGCCAATTTAGTGATTGCGCGAGCCGGTGCTTCATCTTTATCGGAAATATCTGCATTCGGCAAAGCCTCAATTATTATTCCTTTGCCAACCTCGGCGGCAAACCATCAAGTATCAAATGCCGAAATTTATCGTGAGGCAAAAGCGGCCGTAGTTCTCAAAGAAGAAAATTTAAGCGCCAATTCATTTTTAAAGAAAGTCCAAAGTTTGATTTCTCGACCATTTTTATTAGAACAATTAGGCAAAAATGCAAATTCATTATATAAAGCCAATGCCGCCACGACGATTGCTAAAAACGTGCTCGATCTCATTAAATAAAACCTAAAAATGTGCTATAATTTGAGCAGAAGGAGTTTTTAAAATGCGCTATTTTTTAATTGGGATTGGAGGCATTTCGATGTCTGCCATTGCCAAATATTTAATTTTGAGAGGCGAACAGGTTTCAGGTTCGGATATTCGAGAAAACAATGAAATTAAGAATCTTGAAAAAATGGGTGCAAATATTGTAATTGGTCAAAAACCGGCAAATATTACTAATAATATTGACGAAGTGATTTTTACTTCAGCGATTACTCCAAATTCTGTGGGGCACACAGAGTTACAAAGAGCTAAGAAAATGAAAATCCCTACCTACAAGCGTTCAGTTTTTTTAGGCAAACTAATATCAGACAACTTTGGTATTACTGTTTCCGGAATGCACGGCAAAACCACTACCACCGCAATGCTGGGTTTTGTTTTGAAAAAATTAAACCAAAATCCAACAGTTTTTGTGGGTGGGGAATTTAGACCTTTTTCAAATTCAAATTTAGAATTTAATAAAAAGTCAAAATATTTTATTACTGAAGGTTGTGAATATGACCGAAGTTTTTTGGATTTTCAAAATCTGGCCGCAATTATTTTAAATATTGAACCTGAACATTTAGATTATTTTCAGGGGGGATTGCCGGAAATTTTAAAAACTTTTCGTATATTCCTATCCAAAATACCAAAAACCGGTTTTGCGGTTTTGTGCTGGGATAATGAAAATGTTAGAAAAATGGCCAACTCCGCTAAATGTGAAATTATAAAATATTCAAAAAAAGATTTATCTAAGTACAATTTACATTTACAAATTCCAGGTGAACATAATTTAATGAATGCCTTGGCGGTCATTAAAGTTGTTGAAAAATTAGGTTTATCGGTTTCGGAAGCTGAAAAAATTTTATCTGAATTTCCTGGAGTAGGTCGTAGATTTGAACATTTGGGGAAAATTGGTAAAACTGATTTTATTGATGATTATGCACATCATCCTACAGAAATTGCGGCAACCCTGAAAGTGGTTGAGCAGAAATATTCTGGAAAAAAAGTTTTAGTAATTTTTCAACCCCATCAGTATTCGCGAACCCGTTTATTATTTGATGATTTTGTGAAAATTTTTTCTGGTGTCGAAAATTTAGCGATTATGTCGGTTTATGAGGTGGTCGGTCGTGAAGAAGATAAGAGCGTTGGTGTTCAAGAATTAGCTGGGGCAATTTCTAAGTCATCAGCGAGAAAAATTCAGGTTTTTCGCGATCAAAAAGAGGTATTAAAATATTTAGTGCAAAATTATCAAAAATATGATCTAGTTGTCACCATGGGTGCGGGAATATTAGACTTGGTCGCTAAAAAGTTTATCGCCCAACATCAGATTTAATCAATTTAAATAAATATCATTTTTAGGAAAATTATGGAAATTAAATCATTATTAAAAGAAAAATTAGGTTCAAAATTAAAATTCAAAGAACCAATGCGCAAACATACTACCATCAAAATTGGGGGGCCGGCCGAATATTTTTATCATACCCCGGATTCTAATGAATTAATTGCGGCCGTAAAATTTGCCCACGAAAAAGAAATACCCTATTTGGTGATTGGTGAAGGTAGCAATATTTTGGTTTCTGATGCGGGTTTTGAGGGCTTGATTATTAAAAATGAAACCGCTAAATTGGTTTTTGGCCAGAATTCAGCTTTTGCCGAATCTGGGATTTTACTTTTAAATTTAATTAGACGGTTAGCTGAATCAAACTTGGGTGGTTTAGAATTTTTAAGCGGGATTCCTGGGACTTTAGGCGGAGGAATTTACGGAAACGCTGGTGCATATGGAAAATGTTTAGCTGATGTGGTTGAAAGCGTGACGATTTTAGATTCAGATGGAGAGATTAAACAAATTGACAATAAGGATTTTGGTTTTAAATACCGCCAGTCGATATTAAAATCTCGTGCTAGTTTGAGCTCGAATAATTTCAAAAGACCGGTGATATTATCGGCTCGGATTAAGATAAAATCGCAAAGTCGCGAAGGGGTTTTAAGGGTTGTAGATAATTATTTAAGGATGCGATCAAAAAAAATTCCCTTAGAATCATCAGCCGGTTGTGTATTTAAAAATATCGAAACAGCACATCATCAAGTAGATCCGAGCATGCAAATGGTTGCCATTGAGGGTAAAATTCCCGCCGCACTTTTAATTGATAAAGCCGGAGCAAAAAAAGAGCGTTGTGGAAAATTAATAATTTCACCAAAGCATACTAACTTTATTATTAATCGAGGTGGGGGGAAGGCTCGGGATTTTGTAGCGTTAGTCAAGAACGTACAGCAAAAAATTAAAGAGAAATTTAATCTTGAGCTTGAAGAAGAAATTGAATTTCTAGGCAATATGGAAGTTAAAAAAAGTGGACTATTCTCTAAATTTATCAAAAATAGGATTTAAATGAGACGAGTTTATCACAATCCAAAAGTTTATACGTATAGACCAGCGAAAACCCGAGAACCTGTTGAGGTTTCACCAAAAATTATCTGGTTTTTGTTATTGGGGATTCTGATTGTTGGATTAGTATATTTCTTTTTGTTTTCATCTTATTTTAAAATTAAAAATATTTATATCGAAGGGGCGGATCTTTTTGAGCCACAAATTTCGGAAATTGTTCATCAAAAAATAACGCAGCGGGATAATGTTTTTCTTTTTCCAAATAACGAAACACAACTGGAAATTTCCCAAAAATATCCAATTTTTAAAAAAATCGCAATTTATAAAGGAATTCCTGACGCGCTTAAAATTGTCTTGGAAAGAAGGGAAGCTAAATTGATAGTGAAATTTAATGCTAATGATTATCTCGTTGATAGTGACGGGGTGACTTTTAAAATGGAGAAAAATCCTGAAAATTTACCGCAAATCGAGATCAATCGAGATACTAAACTTGGTGATAAAATTTTTACCCAAGATTTTGTGGGTTTTGTGAAGGATTTATGGACCAAATTTCCAAAAGAAACTGGTTTAAGCATTAAAAAAGTTTTAATTCCCGAAACTGATTTTGTGGTAGAAATTTATCCTGAAGCTAACTGGAAAGCAATTTTTGATAGCACTAAAAGTGTTGACAAGCAACTTTCGAATTTGAAATTATTATTACCAGAGATTCAAGGTCAAAAAATAGAATATATTGATTTAAGACTTGAAGAAAAAATTTATTATAAATAAAATGGCAAAAAATAGTTTAGTTTATGTTTGTGAGAATTGCGGTACCGAATTTTTAAAATGGCAAGGCAAGTGCTCGAATTGTGGTAACTGGAATAGCTTGGTTGAATATAAGCCAGCCACCATTAAAGCCTCGGGTGGTAAAGCGCAAGCGGCAACGCCAATTGAATTTTCGGAAATTAAAATTGATGATGCACATCGATTTGGTTCAGGTTTTGGTGAAATCGATCGAGTTTTGGGTGGTGGAATTGTGGCCGGATCCGTCATTTTAATTGGCGGAGAACCAGGCATTGGCAAATCAACCCTGTTAATGCAGGTGGCGGGTAAGATTGATCAGGTTTTGTATGTTTCGGGCGAAGAATCAGCATCACAGTTAAAATTAAGAGCAAATCGACTTGGCACTAAAAACACCGGACAATTATTAGTTGAAACAGATGTGAATGTAGTGGCGGCGACAATCGAAAAAGTTAAACCCAAATTAGTGATTATTGATTCTATCCAAGCTATGTTTGATGAATCATATCCCTCAACTGCTGGATCTTTGGTGCAAGTTAGGGAAACTGCTTTAAAATTACAACGCTTAGCAAAAAGTATTTTAGTGCCAATAGTTTTGGTTGGTCATGTGACGAAAGAGGGAACCGTGGCTGGACCGAAGACTCTGGAGCATTTGGTAGATGTAGTTTTGTATTTGGAAGGCGAGCGATATCATGAAAATCGAATTTTAAGAACGGTGAAAAATCGTTATGGTGCCACCGATGAAATCGGCATTTTCCAAATAGTAGAAAAGGGTTTGGTGGAAGTTAAAAATCCGTCCCAGTTTTTTTTGAAAGAACGATTGGCAGTACCAGGTTCAGCGGTCACCGCGACTATTGAGGGAACGAGACCGTTGTTGGTGGAAATTCAAGCTTTAACCACGACCACGGTTTTTGGCTATCCGCGGCGGACAGCGAGCGGTTTTGATTTAAATCGTTTACAGTTATTGATTGCGGTTTTAATTAAACGAGCGGGTTTGCAATTGGCTAGCCAAGATGTTTATATTAATGTAATTGGTGGGGTAAAATTAAGAGAACCGGCGTGTGATTTGGCGGTCGCGGTGGCGATTGCGTCTGCATTTAAAAATTACAAAATTAAAGACAATTATTGTTTATTTGGTGAATTGGGATTATCTGGTGAAATTAGACCCGCTTTAGCCTTCGAAAAACGCGCCAAAGAAGCCGGTCGTTTGGGATTCAACAAGGTGGCTGAAAATAAAATTATTAATAAAGTTTTAGCAGAGGTATTGGAGAAGTAAATGGGAATAATTGTTGAATTTAATCCTGATTTGGCCTTGCGTGATTGGTCTGAATTTCAAAAAAAGAGGCGGAAAAAACAAGAATGTATTCCGCAAAAATTACAAACCGGAAAGATTTATGATTTTTTAAAAAAAGGACATCGAAATTATTGGTTAATGGGTGAGTGCCCGTTAGTAAAAATTAAAGGTCAAGGAAATTTATCCAGGCCGATTGCAAGCATTATTATTTTAGAAGCGACTCATTTGCTAATTAAAAATGAGCCATACACAAAAGGAAAATATAAAGTTATTGAAATATTTGATGACGATCAAATCCATTTTGATGGTTTTACAAAAATATAAATCAAATTTTAAGGAACAATAAAATGAGAAAAGTTTATAATAAATTAATTAGGGATAAAATTCCAGAAATTATTGTGGCGGCAGGTGAAGACCCAAAAATTAAAAAATTAAATAAAAAAGAATTTAATATTGAATTATCAAAAAAAGTTTTGGAAGAGGCAAAGGAATTAACAATTGCGAAAACGAAAAAAGATATTTTGAGTGAAGTTGTTGATATTCAAGAGCTTTTGGATTGGATAATCAAAGAGCAAAAATTAAATCGTTCTAAGATTAAAAAATTTCAGAAAGAAAAAAATATAAAACGCGGCAGTTTTAAAAAACAGTTATTTTTAGAATATACAATAGTAAAAAAATAGTTTTTACTTTAAGCGGATTTTAGTTGACATTGGTATTATTTACGATTATAATAATGACAGCGTGGATGATCCTAATCTACAGAACCCGAACATGATCGAGAAGGGGTGATAGGAAATGTTGCCGTTGCCAATCTGGTTCCGAGAAGCTTGTGTGGCGATTAATCTTATAGGTATCTGGTATTTTATTGTGGGTAGGAAATTTCTTATTGGTAAATTGGATCGGAATCAAACTTATTCTAAAATGATGATTTTTCTAAGTTTTGCTTTGATGTTGCTTGGTGTGGGAATGATGTTGGCTGCACTTGTTAACCCACAGACTAATCTCGCGACTGTTATCGATATTGTCGGCATAATCCTTACGGTTTTCGTTTTCGCAAACCTGTATTATGCGCATCATCAAGTTTATATGTATTACCGCTACACCGGGATAAAGGAAGCTGTAAAGATGGAATTGATAAATTCGGGAACTGCTCGGAAATATCAGCAAGATATGTATTCGATATTTTGGTGGTTTAAGGTCGTTTGGCCCATTATTAAAGAAGATCGCAAGAAATATGTTCATCTACAATACAAAGATTTGTAGTATTTCTCCCAGCGCTTCATCTAATTATCCACACCTTTTTTGTTCCCAGTTCGGGACGAGGACAGATTTCTTCGTCCCTTTTTAATTTGTTAAATTTTTTTAATAGGTTTTAATTACTATTGTTCTAATTTGAAAAATATGAGATAATATTATCAGAGTAAAATACCAAATTATTTACTCTTATATTAATTTTAGAAAGGAAAATAATGCAATTTGATCCCGCGAGTTTAGGAATTATTATTGTCGGTGCGTCTTTATTTTATTTTTTAGGTCGTCGAAGTTTAGCGGTCTTATCTGCTCAGAATGTTCAAGAAAATAAAATTATCGTTGATACGTCGTCATTAATCGATGGCCGAATTTTAGAAGTGGCAAAAACTGGTTTTTTAACCGGTAAATTAATCATTTATAGTTTTATCTTATCTGAGCTCCAAAATATTGCCGATTCATCTGATCCCTTGCGTCGCGCTAAGGGACGTCGGGGATTGAGAATTTTAAAGAGTTTACAAAAGCTGCCTTTTTTTGAGGTTAAAATTGTCGAATCTGAGATCGAAGATGTTTCTGGAATTGACGCAAAGTTAGTTGAAAAAGCTAAGGAAATCGAAGGTAAAATATTAACCACTGATTATAATTTAAATGAAGTGGCGAAGATTCAAAGTGTCATAATTTTAAATATTAATGAATTATCTAATGCAATTAAACCAGTGTTATTGCCTGGAGAAGAAACTGAAGTAAAAGTTGTTCAGAAAGGCAAAGAACACGGTCAGGGCGTCGGTTATTTAGAAGATGGCACGATGATTGTGGTTGAAGATGGTGAGAAGTTTTTGGGTCGTAAGGTCCATTGTGAGGTTTCGCGAATTTTTCAAACTGATGCGGGCCGGATGATTTTTGTCAAACCCAAAGAATTGCCAAAGCGAAATTTTGTTAGCAAACAATTTTCAAATATTTTTCGTCGACCTCAGTTTTTTAGCCCTCGTCCTAAAAATAATCCATATCATAAAAATAATTACAACCATAAAAAAAATAATCCAAACAACAACAATAACAATAACAATAATAATAATAATAATCAATATCGTTCTAATTAATTTGTTGAAAATATTAAATTTTAGAGAACTAAGTTAAAGAGCCTGCCCAGAATATTTATTTGAATTTGAATTTTCGTTGTTTGAATAATCAACCGGTCTAAAAACAAAGTAATAAGTTTGACCAGAAATCAGGCCAGTAATAGTAATTTGATGGTTTGAAGTTTTAGTATACCTATTTGCAACAGAAGGTATAAAACCAGCATCAGTACTTTTATAAATATTTGTTCCTGAAAAATCAGCATCTGAAGGATTTGTCCAGGTTAGAGTAATTTGTCCGGCCCCTGGTCCTGGCGTGATCGAAACACCACTAACTTCGCCAGGTGGGGATGAGTCTGGGGCAACAGTAACTTCTATAGAGTGAGTCGCGGAATAATCGCCCCGATCAATAATTTCAGCTTTAATTTTATGACTACCAGCCGATAATGAATTCATATCATAAGTAAAACTAAAGGGAGATGAGGCACGGCTACCAACATAAATATCATCAATATAATATTGAACTTTACTCACTCCATTTGGAGCAGTAACGGAAACCTTAATTGTGGTTCCGCCAGAAACATTTGCCCCAGCTGTTGGAGAGGTAATGACAATTTTTGGTTTATTAGCTTCGGTGTGAATTGGGCAAACTTCAGTGGGGGCAAGTGATCCCAAGCCAGCACTTTTTGCCCAGGCTCTGACCGGACCTTCCCAGTTTGGTTTATCGGGTACTTCGGAATGAATATTAGCAAAAGTAACTTCTTTTTTAAGCGAGGGTGGAGTTAGGTCTGTGGCTAATTTATCACCACAAGACATATCGATCGTGGCAGTGGTGTATAAATCCGCTCGGTCTTTAGGAAGCTGCCAACTGGCAAAAATATCTGTTCTCAAGCCTAATGGTGAAGTTTTACCTGGCAATAAGCCAGTTAAAGCATCAACAGTTGCGTCTTGAATTCCTTGAGGTTTAGCAAAATCTTCGTTTGGTTTACCTGATAATGATTTTTCCATAAAGCTATGCCACAAGGGGGCAGCTGCCATGGCACCGGCGCCATTATTATACATTGGTGAATTATCATTATTTCCAACCCAAACCCCAGTTACTAATGAAGGAGTATAGCCGACTGTCCAAGCGTCTCTATAATTTTGAGCGGTACCAGTTTTGGCTGCGACAGTGCGGTCTGGAAAATATAAGGCTGAGCGAGATCCAAACATCGGGGATCGAGCTTGATTGTCAGACAAGATTGAAGAAATTTCATATGCAATTTGTGAATCTAAGATTTGTTTGGGTTTGGTGTCTTTTTTCTCTTCTAAAACCTTTCCCCGGCTATCAGTAACTTTAAGAATTGGCGAAACATCAAATTTACTGCCTTGATTGGCAAAGACTGAATATGCGCCGGTTAATTCTAATAATTTAATCTCGCCTCCGCCCAAAACCAATGATAAACCATATCGGTCAGGATCATTAAGGGTGGTGATACCCATTTCATGGGCAGTGTTTAGGGAATTATTCATACCAGCTAAATAAAGCATTTTTACCGCCGGGATATTTAAGGAATTGGCAAGCGCGTGGCGAATTGAAACTGGACCGCTCGTTCGGCCATTATAGTTATCCGGCGTATAACCTCCGCCAAAATCAGTCGTTAAATCGAAAAGTGTTGAGGCTGGTGACCATTTGTCTTTAAAAGCGGTGGCATAAACTATCGGTTTAAAAGATGAACCCGGAGATCGCTTGGCAATGGTGACATTGACATTACCTTGATTTTCAAGATTAAAATAATCTATTGATCCTACCATGGCTAAAATTTGTCCATTTTTAGGATCAATTGAAACTATTCCAGCATTTGAGGCGCCAGAATGCGATAAAACTTTTTTTGATTCTTGTTCAATGACCTCTTCGGCAATTTTTTGTTTGTCGGGATCGAGAGTGGTGGTAACTTTTAGGCCCCCTTCTTCGACGATTTGATCACCATATTTTGCCGCTAGAACTTCTTTAACATACATCACAAAGTGAGGAGCAATAATATTTTCTTTACGTCGGGCAAAGACAATTTTTTGTTTTTTAGCTTTAGTCGCATCTTCCTTGGAAATCATTTTTAAATTGACCATGCGGTCTAAAACATAATTTTTCCGTTTTAATAATTCATCACTGTGACCACCATAGGGTGAATAATAAGAGGGTGCTCGAGTCATCGCGGCTAAAATTGCAGATTCAGCCAGGGTTAAATCTTTGGCATTTTTATCAAAATAAGTTTGCGATGCCGCTTCAACGCCATAAGCGTTGCTGCCGTATGGAATTTCATTTAAATACATCGTAACAATTTCGTCTTTGGAAAACATAATTTCTAATTCAATGGCTAAAATTGCTTCTTTTATTTTTCTGATCAATGTCCTTTTCGGGTAAAGGAGGGCATTTTTAACATACTGCTGAGTAATGGTTGAGCCGCCCTGTAAATATTTTGAGCGACGAAAAACGTCATTATATAAAGCTCTGGCGACCCCGCGAAAATCAATGCCATGATGATGATAAAAGTTTGCATCTTCGGCCGCAATCGTGGCATTTTTAACTGAATCTGGAATTTCATTATATTTTAAGGAAATTCGTTTCTGATTACCGTAAATCGCATAAAGCAAATTGCCATTTCGATCAGTAATTTGTGTTGACTCTGCCGAACGATGACTTTTGATTCTGCCTGGTGTAGGTAAGTCCTTGGAAATCCAAGCTAAGCCACCCAATAAAATAACACCAATACTTATCAATATATATAGGAATACCTTTTTTTGCTTTTTAGATTTTAGCGGGAATGGCCAGAGTTTTTTCCCGAATTTTCTAATTGGATTTTTACTCGGGACCCAAAAAGCTTTTCTCATTACTTACTCCTTATTTATTAAAAATTAGGGGTGACAGCCGACTTGCCCAAGTTCCGCCAAATGCGGAACGAGGGTGGGCTTAGCCCATCGGCGCCAGAGGGGGCGGAGCCCCCTATGGAAAAACTATTTACATTATACTAATTATTCCGTATAATAACAAGTAAATAGAAGCTAAATTGAGATTTATCAAATTGAGAGGTAAAAATGTCTAAAGCTAAAAAATTATTAGGTAATGGTATTGTCGAAATTCATGAGGAAGAGTCGTTAGAAAAAAAATTAAATTCTGGCCGGAAGTTGCGAATAAAACACGGAATCGATCCGACTGGTCCTAAAATTCATCTTGGTCGAGCGATCCAATTTTCTAAATTAAAAAAACTTCAAGATGCAGGCCATAAGATCGTCCTAATTATTGGTGATTTTACCGCTCAAATTGGCGATGCTTCAGATAAAATTGCGGCAAGAAAATCTCTCGCTGAGGCGGAAATTAAAAAGAATTTATCAAATTATACCGAACAAATCGGTCGTATCATTAATCTTGACAAAACTGAAATTAGATATAATAGCGAATGGTTGTCAAGAATGACAGCTGGCGAGTTATTGCAATTAGCAACGAGTTTTACGGTTCATCAGCTAATTCACCGGCGTAATTTTAGTGAGCGCTGGAAAAAGGGTGATAAAATTGGTTTACATGAAATTTTATATCCATTATTGCAAGGTTATGACTCGGTCGCAGTTAAGGCGGATGTGGAAATTGGTGGCACAGACCAACTATTTAACCTACTGGCTGGACGGATTATCCAAAAAAAATTTGGCCAGCAACCTCAAGACGTAATTACTTTTGAAATGCTCCCAGGTTTAGACGGACGTAAAATGTCGACTAGTTGGGGGAACGGCGTTTATATATTAGATGAACCTGATGAAATGTATGGCAAAATTATGTCCATGCATGACGATCAAATTATGACCTATGCTAAATTATGCACAGATTTATCTGAGGACGAACTTGGAAAATTTAAAAATCCACGTGACCAAAAAGCATATTTAGCTCTGGAAATTGTAAAATTATATCATGGTGAAAACAAGGCTAAGAAAGCAGGTATAGAGTTTGACCGAATTTTTAAGTCAAAAGATTTGCCTTCTGATATTGATGAAATTAAGATTGATCAAAAAGAAATTGGCGTAATTGATTTATTTGTTAATAATAAATTAGTTTCTTCACGGTCTGAGGCAAAAAGGTTAATTGAACAAGGCGCAGTGAAAAAAATAGTTAATAATCAACAATCAGTAATCAACAATATTGATGAGAAAATTAAAATAGATGATGGGATGGTTTTTAAAATTGGTAAACGAAAATTCGTAAAGATTAAAACGAAATAAAATGAAAAAAAATATCATCGAATTATTAGAAAAATTATATCCTGAGGAAAAATCAATTCGAGTGGAAGTTCCTCAGGAAAAAAATTATGGCGATTATGCCTGCAATTTGGCTTTTGTAATGGCTAAAAAATTAAAGAAAAACCCTACTGAGGTTGCTAAAGATATTGCGACGAAAATTATAGCGGGAAAACCAGAATTTTTAGAAAAAGTTGAAGCTAAAGCTGGTTTTGTAAATTTTCACTTAAAATCAGATCATCTGCAACAACAGATTCTAAAAATCATCGATCTAAAAGATAAATATGGTCAAAATAATAGTGGTCAAAACCAAAAAATTCAAGTGGAGTTTGTTTCGGCAAATCCGACCGGGCCATTAACAATTGGCAATGCTCGAGGCGGGGTAATTGGTGATGTTTTAGCTTCGGTTTTAACTAATTCTGGATATCGAGTTTGTCGTGAGTATTATTTTAATGATGCGGGTGGTCAAATCGATGTTTTGGGTCACTCAGTATTAAAAGACGATCTGGCTGAATACAAAGGAGATTATATCGATAAATTGAATTTAGAGAATCAGGAAAAAGATTATCGCCAAGCTGGCATTAAGGCCGCTCAAAAAATTATTTTACAAATAAAAAAAACATGTACAGATTTAGGGATTAATTTTGATGTTTGGTTTGCTGAAGGTAAGGATCTGCGAGAAAAAGATAAAGTCATTTTTATAATTAATTGGCTTAAAAAGAAAAATTTAAGTTATGAAAAAGATGGGGCAATTTGGTTTAAGTCAAAACAATTTGGAGATGATAAAGATCGAGTTTTAATCAAAAAAGACCAAAACCCGACATATTTTGCGGTAGATTGTGCGTACCATTACAATAAATTTATGGAACGGAAGTTTGAACGGGTAATTGATGTTTGGGGCGCAGATCACCATGGCGATATGAAAAGAGTAGAAGGTTTTGTGAAAGCTCTAGGCTTTGCGGATAAATTTAAAATAATTCTGCATCAGTTTGTGCAAATTGTAAAAGACAAGAAGCCGGTACGAATGTCAAAAAGATCAGGAAATTATATTTTGGTTGATGAAGTTTTAAAAGAAGTTGGTTTAGACGTTTTGCGCTTTTTTATGCTTCAATATTCCGCCAATGCACATTTGAATTTTGATTTAAAATTAGCCAAAGAAAGATCGAAAAAAAATCCAGTTTTTTATATCCAATATGCCCACGCTCGAATAAATAGTATAATCGCTAAATCAAAAATAGAAAATTTAGAATTTAAATCCACGAATTTAAATTTAAAATTATTAAAAAATAAAGAGGAAATTAATTTAATCAAAAAATTGATTCAGTATCCAGATATTGTTTTGCAAACCAGTCAAGATTTTCAAGTGCAAAGATTACCCATCTGTGCCATTGAATTAGCAGATACTTTCCATAATTTTTATGAGAAATGCCAGGTAATTTCTAATAATAACGAAGAAACTAAAGCCCGTTTAGCTTTAGTAACGGCTTGTCAGATAGTATTAAAGAATTGTTTAGAACTAATGGGTATTTCGGCGCCGAGAAAAATGTAAAAAAATAGAGTTTTGGCATCTAATTTTGAAAACTTAGCTTACCTAAAGCATAAACTGATAAATATAATTATCAGCTAAAAGGTAAGCTTTTTTTGTAATTGGATTAATCGTTAAGTCTTTGACATCGCCAATATCTGAAGGGAGAACATATTGTCCAAGATAATTTCCGTCTTTGCTATATTCAATGATTCTTTTAACTTTATTGTCTAAAATATAAAGTGAATTTAAATTACTATTAGTGATAATAGTGACTGGTTGTTCAATTTGTGAGTTCGGATAAGAGGGGAGGCCGGATAACTTAAAATCAGAAATAATTTTTCCGGCGGTAAATTTTAAACAAATCCCTTTATTATCAATGACATAAATATCACCATCAATGGCGAGGGAAACTGAGTTTTTAATATCAATATTTTTACTAATAATTACTTCTTTGCCTCCAGACCAGCCAGAAGCAGTATGAGTATGCTTGTAAATTTGGTTAGAAGTTGGAGAAAGTAAATAAAGATTATTAAAGTAATTTGCAAGATGGACAGCTTGCTCCCAACTGCCAGAAATTAAATTTTGTTTTTCCAATTGATTGTTATTTAAATTTAAAGAGTAAAGATTTTGGGAGTTAGTGAGCCATAAAATTTCTTCGGTGAAAGTTGAAGCAATTTTAGCCTGGCCATCATCGGCGGGAACCTGAAAAACATCTTGGGTGCTATAATCAACCTCGGAAATTTTATAAATTTTGTTATTTTGTTTATTGGCGGCAAATAAATTTTTATCCAACAAAGTAATTTCCGAAACTTGCGGATTAGAATCTTGGGCGGCAAAATTAAAAACTGGTTCAGTTTTTGATAGCCGCTTAATATTATCAATTTGATCTAAAGCAGTCTGAATTTCATTATATAAAGATTTGGCTTTTTCTTTAGTTTTGGGATCTTGGAGGGCTGGTTCGAGCAGAGTGAGAGCTTCTTGGAATAATGTTCTCGCGGCATCTTGATTATTGGTTGATAATTGTTCATTTCCGGCAGTTTTTTTAGCTTCGGCTTCGAGCATAATTTTCGTTAAGTTTGGTTTTGGTTTTGATAAATTTACTCTAATAGCATTAACGCCCCATATTAATAAAATTACCAGTAAAATAATGATCGCGATTTTACGTTGTTTGGTGACAAGGTAAATAAATTGTCGGCCAAGAAATTTAAAAGTTTTACCAAGTGAGGAGATAAAATTTTTCAAAAAGGAGCCTTGTTTTGGTTTTTCAATAAAATTATCCCATTCTTTGGGTTGTCCACCCTTAATTCGATTAAGCGCTTTTTCGCGTCGGGTTTTGCGAATATTTGTAAATGATTTTTTGCCGGTTCGTCCGATACTAATAACTGCTTTACCGATAGAAATAGTAACACGTCGGAAAACCGGACCAAGCTTTGTAATGGCTGATTTCCAGTTGCTGCTCAATTTATTTTTAGTGCCAGCCAAGACAGGTTTGGTTTTTTTGATGGCTTTTTCTAACCAAAAATCCTCTTTTTGATCAAGATAGATAGTTTGGGATAATTCCGGAGGGGGTTGAAAGGTGCTTTTATCAAAAGGCACCATTTCAATGGCGAGGGAGTTTACGTTAATAACCTTTTTGTTTTTAAGATATTGTCCAATTTCATGAATCGCCGAAATTGGGTCAAAATTTTGAATAAATGATTTAAGCTGGGTTTCAGACATGTGTCGGAAGATTTCAAAATTAGTAAAAAAGAGTTTGTCTTCCTGCCTGAGATCGCCGGTAATAATATTTTCAAAGGTTTGATTGGCAGAATGATTATTTTCGGCACTTGAAATGATGCTTTGCCAAGATTGATTACGCAATAAAAAAGCTCGAGGAGTACCAGTCCAGGCAATGTGAACGTGTCGGTTATTCACTGCGGCGACAACGGCGTTTATATTATTAGTCCAACTGGTTTCACCTTTCTGGGCGGCCGCAGAGAGGGCTAAATTTGTTTTTTTGAGCGCTTCCTCAAAGCGAATTTCTGAAGTTTTGGCTGTTCCTGATTGGAAATAGTTTGAGACTACTGAATTTTGAATTAATTTACCAATTTCGGTGGCTGGATGCCAAGGGGTAGTAATTTCGATTAAGAAGTACAAAGTCCCTAATTCTTTTTTATCTTCGTCTGGTTCAAAAACTTTGACAGTTAGGAACCTGTCGGCGAGTTTGGTTGAGGTCGCAATTTTACCAAATCTTAATTGTGGATTATTATTCATATAAAAAATTTACCCCCAGCTCTCTAAATTTAATTATAACAGCAGGATTTGAAATGGCAAATAAATGGCATAAAATAGAATTAAAATCGTGGATTTGTTATAATTAAATTGCCCTGTTGTATCTGTCAAATTGGCCTACAATTTTTACATTGGGAGTTTGTAGATTTTTAGGCCTTGGTCTAAAAATAAGAACACCCACTTGGTTTTTCAGTCCAATTTTGATTATGGTGCAATAGGGTTTTACGGGGTGTCGTATAACGGCTATTATGCAGGGCTGGGGGTCCTGTGACCCGGGTTCGACTCCCGGCACCCCGACCAATCTAAACATTGCGAATTTTCAAGGGAAAGAACTTGCTCGCCGAGTTTCGGCGGGCGGAAACGCGGAGCGGAGCTAATCGAGCATTTTTCGTTCAAAATAGGCTCGAGCTTCGTTCAGTAATTGCGACCAGATTAAATATAAAATGAGGAGGAAATTATGAAAGGATTTTATGGAAACATCGAAAAGAATACCTTGGGAAATAATAATTTTCGTAAAGTGCTTTATACCGGCAAGCATAGCCAATTAGTTTTAATGAGCCTAAAACCGGCTGAAGAAATTGGTATGGAGGTTCATCCTAATAATGACCAATTTTTCCGTTTTGAAAAAGGACAAGGCAAATGCATTATAGATGGAAATAAATATGAGCTATCTGAGGGGGTGGCGATTGTGGTGCCAGCAGGGGCTGAACATAATGTGATTAATACATCCGCGGGCGATTCCTTGCAGCTTTACACAATTTACTCACCGGCACATCATCAGGATGGGATCGTAAGGGCGACTAAAGAGGAGGCTGTCAATGGGCCGGAGTTTGACGGTAAAACGACTGAATAAAAAGTATAATTTTGAAAAATCGCGCTAAGAACGGCTGGCGCGATTTTATTTTAAAATATAAATTTATTTAAATTGGGGAGGCAGGAAATACTCGCACTAAATATAAGAGCCAATTAACGATATAGGTGAGGATGAGGATAAAAAAGTTAAAATTTAAAAAGATTGAAAGAAATAAAACTAAAAACAATAAAGGCATGCCGATTTGTTCAAGTTTTGCCATTGTTTTTTCATTTACAAAAAGATATAAAATTTTCGAACCATCTAAAGGCGGAATTGGTAAAATATTAAAAGCGGCTAAAATTAAATTTAAATTAACAATATAATCAAATAAAATATAAAACCAGGTATTTTCAAGACCAAAATTGAAATAAATATTAAGTCGGTATGGAATTGAAAAAATAAAAGCGACCATTATATTAGCAATGGCACCCGAATAAGAAGTGAGAATAATGCCTTTCTTTTCGTGGGCAAAATTTTTAGGATTAAAAATCACCGGTTTCCCCCAACCAAAACCGGCTAAAAACAAAAATACCGTTCCCAAAGGATCGAGATGGGCTAAAGGGTTTAAACTCACGCGCCCCATTTTTTTAGGAGTTGGATCACCAAGTTTATAAGCGGTCCAAGCATGACAAAATTCGTGGATTGTAATCCCGATAATTAAAGCGACAATAAAGTAAATAAACTTGACAGGAGACGAAATTAGTTCTAAAATAAACATGTTGTATCCTAATTATTAACTTTGCATTTCAATTTATTTTTAAGGATTCTGATGGCTAAATGTCAGGTTTGCGATAAAGGTTTAAGAAAAGGCAATAATGTTTCCCATTCCCATCGTAAGACACGCCGAAATTTTAGCCCAAACATTTTTCGCAAAACCATAAAAGTTGACGGGAAAACTGTCAAAATTACAATTTGTTCGAGATGCTATAAAAAACAAATTCTCTAAAGAGATTCTTTTTTAATTTTATCAAAACATTCCTGGCAATAAACCGGGATGTTTTTTTTGATATCCAAAAGAACTTTAGCAGTTTTGCCGCATTGATCGCATTTAATTTCGACCATTTCTTTGTTAATTTCTTCTCTTTTTTTCTTTCGACATTCAGGGCAACGGGCTGGTTCATGAACAAAACCTTTGCGGGCAAAAAAATCTTGTTCAGAAACAGAAAATACAAAAGTATTTTCGCATTCTTTGCAGGTTAATTTTTTATCTTCAAAAGGCATAGTAGTAAAATCCTTTTTAATTTAGATGACCAAATTCATCTTAATTATAACAAATAATTAGTTTAATTGCCAAGTTATTGAGATTTTTTGAGATTTTAAATTTTTCATTTATATGATAATATAGGAATGAGGCATGATGAATAAAGATTCGAAGATGAGTAAAAATATAATGCCGGCTTCAGATTGGTTGAAAAATCTGAAAACTAATTTTTCTCATGCCTATCTAATTTTGGGTCCGGCAAAAATCGGGAAAATGATTTTTGCTGAAAAAATTGCCCATTTTTTATTATCCGAAAATCTTGGGTTAAATTCTCCTGATTTATCAATTATTGAACCTATAGGTGATAAAAATCCGACAATTTCAATTGAGGAAGTTCAAAAACTTCGTCAGGCTTCACAATTAACTTCAGCTCAAGGTGGTAACAAGGTAATTATTATTCAAAATGCTCATTTAATGACTTTACCGGCGCAAAACGCGATTTTAAAAACTTTAGAAGAACCGCCGGCCAAAACATTTTTAATATTAACTGCCATTTCGAAAAAATCAATTTTGCCAACAATAGTTTCGCGTTGTCAGAGGATTAGGCTTAATCTATTTTCAGAAACTGACATTAGAAATTTAATTGGAAATCGAGTCCCAAAACCGCAAGCTGATTTAATTGTCCATTTTTCACAAGGCGCACCTGGAGTGGTAATGTCTTTTTTGGACAATACTAGCCAAATTGATCAATTTCAAGAAATTTTTCTTCAAATCGGGAAAGCAATTTTAACCTCAGATGTTTTTGTAAAATTTCAAATTGCGGATGAATTTTCAAAAATTAAGCCACAAGATAAAGCATTAAATATTTTTGAGATTTTTTATCGAGAATTATTATTGGCAAAAATTAATCCTGACTATCAAATATTGAAATTTTTAGAGTCTGGTAAAATTGAAAGAATTCTAACAAAATATGAAACCGTAAAAATCATAAAAATTTTACAACAGATTTTGGAAACTAAAATTGCTTTAACTCAAAATATTAATCCTCGTTTGGCTTTTGAAAACTTAGTTTTAGCATTATAAGAATTATTATGAAAAATATAAAAGTAAAATTATATAATCAATCTCAGATAATCAGTTGTACCGTACCCGAGGAAATTGATTTTCAGCTTGGAGATAAAATAATAGTTTTAGTGTCGGACCGATTGGAGTTTGGCGAGATTTTATGTCAAAAATCTTGCCATCAGGAAAATTTAGAAAATAAAATTGTGAGAAAAGCAACCCCGGAAGATTTAACCAAACTCGAAAAAATTGAAAAAGATAAAAATGAAGCCAACCAGATTTTTGAGCAAAAAGCCAAAGACAATAATTTGGAAATGAAATTGATTAAATCAGAGATTAGTTTTGACGAAAAGTATATTACTTTTTATTTTTCTGCCGAAACCAGATTAGATTTTCGGAGCTTGCTAAAGGATTTAGTACGCGTTTTCCATAAAATGATTCGTTTGCAACAAGTCGGTCCACGCGATGAAGCTAAATTAATGTCTGGTTTTGGTCCATGTGGTCGAGAATTATGTTGTCAAAAATTTTTAAACCGTTTAGAATCTGTGCCGTCTAATTTAGCCAAACTGCAGAGCTTATCACAGATTTCAAGTTCAAAAATTTCAGGAGCTTGTGGAAAGTTAATGTGTTGTTTATCCTATGAAGTTGGCACTTACCAAGAATTAATTAAGGAATTGCCCAAGGTTGGGGATAAAATTGAGACTAATCAAGGCGAAGGTCGGGTAGTTGAGTTGGATGTTATTAATCAAAAGGTCAAAGTTGAATTAGCTTCTGGAAAATTAATTAGACTTCCCATTAAAAAATAGGCGGGTAGATGATTGAGTTGATTTTAATAATTAGCTTGGCAATTATTTTTGTCATTCTATTGAGAAAATTGCCTGAAGTAAACATCGATGAGATGTCTGACTCGTCATTCCCGGTAGCAGTTAAAAAAAACCAAGCCATAATGTCTCATGGTCACATTAAACAGCCAGCGCCACAAGATGAAAATGAAAAATTATGGCAAGTGGCAAATTTGGAACTTGAAAATAAAAATTTTTCAAAAGCGGAGAAGCTTTTTATAAAATTTGCCACCTTACAACCCGATAATCCGGAAATTTATGGCAAATTAGGATTGATTTATTTAGAACAAAAAAATTATCTTGATGCGAGGGAGTCTTATGTTGAAGCGATTAAATTTGAGCCAAAAAATGCACTTTGGTTACATAATTTGGGTTTAGCACTCTTTAATTTAAAACGATTTTCGGAAAGCATTGATTATTATAAAAAATCAGTTGCAATTGAGCCTAATAAAGCCTCGCGATTTTTTAATTTAGGTTTAGCATATGAAGCCTGTGGTGATCATAAAAATGCCCTCCAAGCATATGAGCGAGCCGCGAAACTTGAGCCTGATAATGTTGAATTTCAAGGTTTAATTGAGCGCATCAGATTAGAAATTAATAAAACCCATTAAATTTTACTAATTGACTTTGGTGGAATTTCAAGTTATAATAAATTTAAAGTTCATAACTTGGCGATTTTATGATTTGGATTATAAATTAGCTTTATAAACGTACCGATGTAGCTCAGCCCCAAAGGGGCCCCTTCGGGGCGGCAGAGCAACTTCAACCAAAGGCTGATCGGCCAATGGCCGAGTTTTGCCTGCCCGCCATGGTCCGAGCCGAAGTAACTCAGTGGTAGAGTAGCTGTTTTGTAAACAGCAAGTCGTGGGTTCAAATCCCACCTTCGGCTGAGGCGATGGTTTTGGGCAGAAGAGATTTTACCTTTGCTTGAGCCGTTATAGCTCAGCTGGTAGAGCAACTCCATGGTAAGGAGTAGGTCGTCGGTTCAAATCCGACTAACGGCTGAGGTAAGGGCGAGTTGGGCGGGTGGCAGAGTGGTCAAATGCACCAGACTGTAAATCTGGCGCCTCACGGCTCCGTAGGTTCGAATCCTACCCCGCCCAAATATCAATTTATATAAAAGATAGGTAAGATTATGGCTAAAAAATCAAAAACAATTAAAATTCAATTGATGTGTACGGAATGTAAAGAAAGAAATTATACGCTTAAAAAAAATATTCAAGAACATAAAGAAAAATTTGAATTTCAAAAACATTGCCCAAGATGCCGAAAACATACTCTGCATAAAGAAGTAAGGATTCCAAACCCTAAAAAATAGAGATGATTTGGGATTGTGGAAAATAATTATAAATTCATAATTGAGATGAAGATAGGGGTGTAGCTCAGTTGGCAGAGCGTCGCTCTCCAAAAGCGAAGGCCGCGGGTTCAATTCCTGCCACCCCTGCCATTTTATCAAGCTGATTTTATAGTGATGAGATAATAATATTATTTTGACAAAAAGCATAAATTTTATTATATTTAAAATGGTTAGAATTTAGGATTTTATTGTGCAACTTAGGAGGGGCGTGTCTCCATATTTTAGTAATTTTTTACAGCCGGTTTTTAATAAAATCAAGATTGGTTTTGATTTTATCTCCAGAAGCAGGCTGTTTTTTATTTTGATTTTTATGGCGGCAGCGGCTTTGGCGGTATTTTTATCTCCAAAACCACAGGTTCCAGGAATAAAAATTTCACCTTATACTATTGTTGGTGATACGGTGACGTTTACGGCTGGAGATTCTTGGATTGCAGATTACAATGATCCTCAGATTGAAGGTAAAAATATTATTGTCCAAAATGGAGCAAGGGTTTTTATGAATGGTGAACATGCCTTTAATTCAATGACAATAGAAAATGGTGGGCAATTAGGTACGGTCGGTATTGGTGATAATTTTTTGATTAAATGGACCGGGTATGTTCAGATTCCGAGCAATGATATGTGGATCAGATTAACTGGCGACGATGCGGTTAAATTGCGATTAAGACCTCTTAATGGAAGCTGGCAAGAGGTATCCAATTGGGTAGCATCGTGTGGAGCACAATGTCCTCGAAATGCTGATATTGGTCCTTTAAGCTCAGGATTATATGAAATTGAAGCTTGGTATCGAGATGATGTTGGAATTGCAAGAGTGAGTTTGCAAATGACCACGGGAATTTTATTTTCTTTAGAGCCAATTGCGACAAATTATCTTTTTACCGGTTTAGATGCAACTCATACCACGGCTTGCACGACAAATCCGGTGGATTTTAGAAATGGTCTTTGTGGTGAGTATTACCCTTGGGCGGAATATACTGCTGATCCGGCAGATGTTGATCCTAACCATAACATTCAAAACTTTGTCAGTCCAATGGTTGATTTTTATTGGGAGTTAAATGATCCATTTAAACGAACTTCAGATTTTGCCTGGCTAAAATTAACGATTAATAATGATTTAGATGTCAAATCTGGCGGTCAAATTCGAATCGCGGGCGGCAGAAATGAGGGACCATATATTGCCGAACTTTATGACACTACCGGTAATATAGATCCGAGATTACCGATAACTGTTTATGATGATATGAATCAAATTCAAATTGGTAAGTTAGAGGTGAATGCCAATAATATCTATATTGGTCAATCTGATCCTTCAGGTTTAGATCCCAATGCTATTGTTAGCATCAATGGTTTGGATGCGCCAAAATTTAAAGGATTAGTCGGTGATTTAAGAGATGGAGGAAATGCAGGGATAGTTAATTTTAATGTAGTTTACAATTTTTGGATAAATGATAGTGGTTTAATTGAAGCGATTGGTGGAGATGGTAGTCCTCAGGCGGGACCTTCAAGTGGTGGTTCTGGTGGTGGAGGGTCTGGCGGAATTGTCAGAATTTATCCTCCTCAACTCTTTCGGGGATATGGAAATATTAATATTTCTGGAGGCACGGGCGGAGAAGGCACCGGTGTGGCATCAGTTGGTCGGCCGGGTAGATCACTATATGCAATTACCGAAAATGCCTTTTATTCGATTGGTGATACTCCTATTCCAATTCCGCAATGTTGGCGTCAAGGGACTGATTGCGTAGCGGGTGGTGTAAGTCGATATAATACCTGCGAAACCAGTGGGTCGCGAGTTTGGCTTGGTAATTGCGGTAACGTTGCGCAAGCTACTTCAAGTAGTCAACATGGCGGTTATCGGGGGGGAAATTTTGTGCCACCCCCATATAATGGAAATTTATCAGGAGCCGGTGGCGGCGGAAATGGCGGTGGAGGCACTGAGGGCGGCGGTGGTGGGGGTGGAGCGGCCGGTGCGGCGTTAATTGGTGCAAACAAGCTTGATCCTGTTTCATACACCTCAGTAAGTAATTTGGTTAGTTTATCTTCGGGTGGTCGCGGAGGTCAAGGTTCAGGATCGGGCAGTGGCGCTGGAGGACTTGGGGGGACACCATTTATTAATATAGATAATAACATACATGAAATTTATCAAGCTGCGAATCTTAGTTTAAATAATCCGGGAAACTGTGGGGTGGATGGTAGTTTAGGCGGTGGCGCTGGCGGTGGCGGTGGAGGCGGTCCATTTTTTAATATTTCCTTCCAACCAATTCTAATACCTCCTCCCTCCGCGATTGAGGTTGAAGGGGATGTCCATGCCAAGGGAAATATCTCAATTTCCGGAAACGCGACCGGAGTTGTGACTGCAACCGGGCTGTCAATTAATACTAATTTTAATGCCAATGAATTAAAAGTGAAACTTACCTCTTACACAATAGATTCTGCTTCATTTGCAAATTGGGAAAATGTGGTGACAAGCACCACGACCAAACTTTTTGAAACTATTAAAAATCGCTTGCTTACTGAAAGGGCACAAACTTTTACCTCTGAAAAATATTTAAATTTAAATCCGGAAGAGACTCCGGAAGGTGGGGTTTGGCGGGCGGCAACATTACCCGAACTAACTCCTTTGGGAGATACATCTTATAACGGACGTGGCACCTTAATTGTGGAAAATCAAAATGTTAATATCAATAGTAATCTAACCAGTTCAAGTCCTTCAATGATGGGCTTAATCGTTTTAAACGGAAACGTTACTATTGGTTCTGATGTGACAAATTTACGGCTGGCAATTTTTGCGCCCAATGGGACGATTACTATTGCCAGTAATCCTTTAAATAGTAAATTTACGTTTTCGGGTATCTTAATTGCGCAATCAATTTATATTCAGCGTTCAAATTCAGATATTAATTACAATCAATCGATTAATGGAGTGAGGAATAGCTTAGTGCCCGATAGATATTATTCTGCTTTGCCAGGATTTTCGCAAATTCTGCCGCCAAGTTGGCAAGAAACGGTGTTATAACCAATTTTTATTTATATTAGTTGGAAAAGGATGTTTTTTAAAAAATTATCAAAAATAATTTCTAAATTTGCGTTTTTGGGCCGATATTATTTTATGGGTTTAGTTTTGGTAGTTATAGTTTTGATTTGGCTGATGGCTCCAAAAAATAATCCACCCGCTTCTCAGGTTGAAGGTACTGTGAGTATAATTGGTGATACGGCCACATTTTCAGGAGAAAATTTTATTGGCAGCAATACAGATTTTGACACAAATGGCTCAAAAGGGATTCGTAATATTGTGGTTGAGCCCGGAGCTAAAGTTTTTGTAAATGGTGACCATAGTTTTGGAAATATTACCATTAAAGATAGCGGTTCTTTTGGTACTACCGGCATTAATGATAATTTTTTGGTGAAATGGACCGGGTATATTCGGGTCCAACCAAGTTGGAAAAATATCAGATTGGTTGGAGAAGATGCCGTAAAACTGCGCTTGAGACCGCTTAATGGTCAATGGCTTGAAGCTTCGGCATGGACGAATAATTGCGGCAGTGCCTGCCCAAGCAAGGCAGAAATTAATTTGTCATCAGCCGGCCTTTTTGAGGTTGAAGCTTGGTATTATAATTTTGGGGGGATGGCTGATGTGCAATTGCAAAAATTGGCGTTTCCTCAAGATAATTCATGGTTTGATGCGCGTTATTCAGAGCCAATTCCGGCAAATGAATTATTTACCGGAATTGACTATGATCATGGGACCGCCTGTACGCCTAAGAGTAATTTTCAAAATGGTTTATGCGGCGAATATTATGCGATGATGACATATTATAATGATCCGACGACTTATAAAAATATTGCCGGTTATTTGGATGATCATTTAACGCAAAGAAGAATTGATAAAATGGTAAATTTTAGTTGGGATTTGGCAGATCCTTTTGAGCGGACTCCTGACATCCGAAGTAATAATTTTGCCTATTTAAATATTTACTCAGATGGCGATATCGTCATACGACCTGGAGGTGTTCTTGAAATGGTGGGGGGGAGAAATGGCGGGCCGTATTTGGCCGAGACTTATACTTATGATAGTGCGACGGTGGTGAATGTTGATTATAATGATGTTGAAAAAGTGGCGACAGGCCGATTGTATCTGACTTGTAGAAATCTTTACTTGCAAAGTAATTTAATCCCCCGTAAATATGGGGTAATTAAAGCCAATGGTTTATCTCCTCTGAGTTTAAGCAATTTGTATCAAATTGATATTAATGGTGATCGTCGTGATGGCGGTAATGGCGGGATAATTAAAATTACCACGACCCAAAATATTAGTCTCGAAAGTCAAAGTCAGATTGAAGCTAAGGGCGGAACGGGCAGCCCCTTGCCCGGTCCGAACCGTGGCGGGTCAGGAGGTGGCGGATCCGGTGGGATTGTAAAAATATCAGCCGGCAATTCACTCGATAATTCAGGCAGGATAAATGTTTCAGGAGGCAATGGCGGTGATGGTTCCGGGGTAAAATCGATGGGTCGGCCTGGTCGATCTTGGTTTTCTTTGCATGAAACTCAATTTTATGGTAATCCAATGATTGTCTCTGATTGTTGGCAAACTGGCGGAGATTGTGGTGAAAATGATTACCACACTTTAAAAACTTCAAATCCACCCAATATTGGCTCGACCTGTGGAGTTAGTGGCGAACAAACATTTTGCAGTAGCGATGGTGGTTGGTACGGTAAAGTATGGGGAAGATATGGTAGCCTTGGTGCGGGAGGCGGCGGTGGTTATTGTCCAGGCATGGGAAGTGGTAAATCAACTCAAGGTGGAGGAGGAGGCGGTGGCGCTGGTGGAGTGGTGATTGTAAATGCGGCGAGCGTTTCAGACCAAAATAGTTTAACCGACTCCTCATTTTTGGGTGCTCGGGGCGGAAATGGAGGAAAGGGAGCTGATGGGCCGGCAGGTGGTTTAGGAGGAGTCGCGGCGACAAATTTATTAAATAACCGGTATGATATTAATGACGCGTTAGAAATTAGTAAGCAGGCACAAGATGGCCAATGCGGAAGCCATGGTGATCAAGCTGGGGGTTCGGGTGGAGGAGGAGCTGGCCCAGTGTTAAATTATTCACTAATTGTTCCGCCAACGCCCCTTCAAGGTCTGACCATTGAAGGCGATGTTCATGCCGCCGGTAATATTTCAATTTCTGGTTACGCCACCGGTATTGCTTCAGCGGGGGGAATAGTTAATTATTCAAACTCTGGTTTTCGTGGCAATTTAGGGGATGTTTCTTCGTATACTATTAACTCAGAATCATTAGCGAGTTGGGGGAAAGTTGTGACAAGCGGTGACAAATCCTATTTTCAACAAGTTTTAAAACGTTTAAAGTTAGAACGAGCCTTGCCTTTTTTAAAAAGAAATTTTGAAGATCTAAACCCGAATATGACCCCAGAAGGGGGTGTTTATTTGGCAACATCATCCTTTCCAACTCAATTAATGGGATACAAGGGGCGTGGAACGGTTATTATTGAAAGAGGTGGGCTAGAAATAAATGGAGATTATTGTTGGAGTAATGAGCCAACCGATTTTATGGGTTTTATTGTTGAAAGCGGCGATGTTATTATTCAACCTAATACTTCATATGTCAAAGCGGCGATTTTTGCCCCCAATAGTGATATTCGAATCTTAAAAAGCAATAAGGGTTTAGAGTTTCATGGTCTAATGGTCGCAAAATCAATCACAATTAAACCGTCAAATATGCCAATTAATATTCACTATGATCCAAAAATAAATGGGACGAAGTTTAAATTAATACAAAACAAATTTTATTCAGCCTTGCCGGGGTTTTCGCAAATTTTACCGCCAATTTGGAGTGAATCTGGAGCTGAATAAAATAATCAATTATATAATACAATAGCTTTAAATTTTGGACTTGACACCCTTTAAGGGTTTATATTATACTAAAAGTAGTTATAAAGGAGGGGTATGACGCGCTTAGACATAAATCCAGAAGTTGAGCAAGGTATTATTAATGCTCAAAATCAATCTCAGGCACCGGCTGAGGTGCCAAAATTAAAAGCTCCGATTAGGACCAGCAATATCGTGACAACTGGTTTTTTGATAACCGGTTTTTTCTTGTTGGTTTTTGGGGGCTTATTTTTGTTTAATGTGATGAAAAAGTCAAGTATTAATTCAACGTCGAACAAGATCGGTCAAGCTAATGATGAGATTTTGAAAATGGGAGATGTGAATAAGCAAGCTGAGGCTTTATACTCCCAAATTAATAATCTCGAAGGGCTCTGGGCTGGTCGTAATCTTTGGTCAAACGTGATGACTAAATTAAGTGGGACAATGTATAAAAATGTGAAATTCAATACCGTCAGTTTTGCCAGTCCAAATACTTTAACCATCACTGGTCAGACAGATTCACTTTCGAATGTGGCAAAAATGTTAGCTTCGTTAGAAGGAGACAAGAATTTTTTGAACGCCAAATTAACATCAGTCACGGTAGAGGAAGGTGTGGTTAGTTTTAATATTGGCACCGGTTTTACACCGTCATTATTGGGAGCTAGCTCAGGATCAAAATAATTTGATTATATTATTTAGAATTACTAAGGAGTGATAATGAAACAACCTTCTGAGTCGAAAAAAACCGAACAAGTGGGAGCAATTCTGCTATTATGTCTTTTAGTGATTGTTTGTACAATTATTTTTGGGATTCGTCCTCAAATTTCATCTTTAAAAGAAAATAATATCACGGCGGCGGCCAAGAAAGACGATTTGAAGGATCGACAAGATAAATTAAATAATTTACAAACTTTAGCCAAGGAAATTAATGCGAATAAAGCCATCGTGCAAAAACTAGCCATTGCTTTACCGACAAAAGAAAAATTAGGGGAGCTTTTGATTCAAGTTGATACTATTGCCAATAACCAGAATTTAAAAATTATTAATTTTACTCCTTCGCTCGTAACTCAACAAACTGGGGACGCCTCGAAAGATTTTACTGAAGATACGGGTTCTGCTTCCACTGATGGTACCGCCTCCACTACAACTATTCCGGGCGCGATTGGTGGTGCGGCGCAAACTTATGCTTTTACAATGGCCGTGTCAGGAAATTATTCTTCGATTGTAACCTTTATGAAAAATCTTGAACAAAACTTAAGACCAATGGTGGTTAAAAATGCTGAATTCGCCGCTGCTGAGGGCGGGAATCCAGCCATAGATGCCACTTTCGAAATTGAGACATATTATCAAAAATAATTATCAAAGGAGTAGAAAATGTCTCCGAAAACAATAAAATTGATTGCTTTTATTCTCGTTCTCTTACTTTTAGGGGGTGGTGGCTATTATATTTTTTATGCCACCAAACCATCTCAACAAGAAATTGACTCGCAAAGGGAGAAAGTGATTATTGTTCCCGCAAATATTTTACAAAACAATGCCGCTAAAAAAGTTAATAATTTCATGAAAAATGGCACTTTACCAATTAAAGTTGAAGCGAGCGAAAAAGGCAGAATTAATCCCTTTGCTAACCTATAAGAGTAAACCATGCAAGATTCAGTATCGCAACAAAAAAAACCTGGTAAAAACCTTGGCGAGGCTGGAGATATTTTAGATATTGTTTTAAAAAAGGGTTGGTTAATTAGACCCCAAATAGAACAAATGCGCCAAGACAGTCTGGTATCGCAAAAGTCAGTGACACAAATTTTAGAAGAAAGCGGTTTAATTAGCCAAGAAAAATTAATTCAGGCTTACAGCGATTTTTTTAAACTTCCTATTATTAGATTAAGAGAATTGTATGTTCCAAGACAAATAATTTCAAAAATTCCAGAAAAATTAGCTAAAAAATATTTTATTCTCGTTTTTGATCAAAAAGCAGATCGATTAAAAATGGCCATCGCCAAGCCTGCTCGTCTTCAATATGATCGTCCGGGTGTCCTGGCGGATATTCAAAAAAAACAGAAAGTCGACATTGATTTATATATCACCTCTGAAGGCGATTTTAACGAAGCCTTAAAATATTATCATCTTAAACCGAAAATAAAAATTGATCAAACTACCAAACTTACCGAATTACCAGATAAATCAAAGAACGAGAGCCAACCTGAAGAAAAATTACCCCAAATTTTAGATATTTTAGTTAGCCAACGTTTAATTAATCAAAAAGAAGCTTTAGAAATTATCAAAAAGGGCGAAAAGCAAAATGTGCCTTTTGAAAATATTATTCGCGAAGAAGGTTATGTTTCTGATGATGAATTAGCAAAAGCACAGGCCCAGCAATTTAATTTACCTTACTTGTCTTTAAAAAATTTAAAAATTTCCGCTGAAAATATAAGAAAATTCCCGATTGAAATTTCGGAAAAATATCGATTAGTGGTTTTCGAAACCTTGTCAGATAAAGTTTTTAAAATTGCCACCGCATATCCTGAAAATCCAGCCGCGCATGAAGTAGTCAGCTTTCTAAAATCAAAATATGGCATTACCGGATATTTACATATTACCACCCCGCAAGATATTACCCTGGTTTTGGAAAAATATAAAGAATCGGAACCTGAGAAAAAAGGCGAACATAAAACATTCTCATTGTTCGGTGAGGGAAATGAACCTTGGAGACCTCAGGCTAAAGAACCTAAACCAATTGGTGAATTAGATATTGGTACCTTAATTAAAAAAGATATTCAAACCAAAGAAGAATTAGAAAAAATTACTAAAACTGGAGATATTCCCAGAACCGTCGCTGGCTTAATTAATTTCGCCTTAGTTAAAAAATCATCAGATATTCATATTGAACCTTGGGAAAAAGAATTACACGTGAGATACCGTATTGATGGTGTTTTACGGGATATTATTAAGATGGACCGCAAGATGCATCCTGGAATTATTGCGAGAATAAAAATTTCATCAAGATTGAGATTAGATGAGCAACGAATACCTCAAGATGGTCGGTTTGCAATTAGTTTCAAAAACCGCGCGGTCGATATTCGAGTTTCAACCCTACCCACCAGCAATGGTGAAAAAGCGGTTTTGAGATTATTGGAAAAAACCAAAAAAATAATTTCATTTGAGGAATTAGGTTTAACTGGCCGAGCTTTTGATGTTTTGGCAAATAATATTAAAAAACCGTATGGGATGATTTTAGCGACTGGACCGACCGGATCTGGCAAAACCACGACTTTATATGCAGTTTTACAATCAATTAATACTTCACAAACCAATATTGTGACCCTTGAAGATCCAATTGAATATCAAATTGATGGGGTCAATCATTGTCAAGCGAGACCCGACATTGGTTTTTCTTTTGCTGAGGGCTTAAGAAGTATTTTAAGGCAAGATCCAAACGTGATTATGGTTGGTGAAATTCGGGACAAGGAAACGGCGGGGATGGCGGTTCAGGCCGCTTTAACTGGTCATTTGGTTTTATCTTCGTTGCACACTAATGATGCTGCAGGCGCGATTCCGAGGATGCTTGATATGGGAATTGAACCATTTTTAATTGCTTCTTCACTTTCAGCAATATTAGCTCAAAGGCTTGTGAGGAAAATTTGTTCAAAGTGTAAACAACAAATTCAGATGCCAGCCGAGGTGATTGGAAAAATTGATCGGGAATTGGCTCAAATCCCACAGACTTCTGGCGTTAAAGTCCCAAAACCTTATACCTTTTGGAGAGGTAAGGGTTGTCCAGAATGCGAAGAAGGATACGTCGGTCGTATCGGTATCTTTGAAGTCTTACCCATTTCGCATCAAATTCAAGCCTTAACAATCAAACAAGAATCAGCAAATGCTTTAAAAAATAAAGCCATTGAAGAGGGGATGCTGACAATGAAACAAGATGGTTTATTAAAAGCATTAAATGGATTAACAACCGTTGATGAGGTTTTTCGTACCACATTAATTGAATAAAATTATTTGATAACTAATAAATTATTAGAAAATAGAGGTATTATGGATCAACCATCGAATCCTACTCCCCAAAAACCAGCCACACCGACAACAACTCCAACTAACATAAGTTCTGAAAAAGGCTTGCAAATTTCTGGGGAAATTACTCAATTATTAGATGCCGCCGTTAATAACGATGCATCTGATTTGCATTTATCTTATGGCGTGCCGCCAACTTTGAGAATTGATGGCCGGTTAGTGCCAATTGAGGGCAAAACAGCTTTAAGCGCCGAACAGGTTCAAAAATTAGTCTTTAGTTTTATGACCCAAGATCAAAGAGAAAGATTTCTACAACGCAAAGAGGTTGATTTTTCCTTTAGCTATGGCGGCAAAATTCGATTCAGAGTCAATGTTTTTTATGAAAAAGGCTATGTCGCCGCTGCCTTAAGATTAATTTCGACCACGATTCGTACCCTTGAACAGCTAAATTTACCGCCAATTTTAGAAAAATTTACTTTAGCTTCACAGGGATTTGTAATTATCACTGGTCCAACTGGTCATGGAAAGTCTACGACCTTAGCGGCAATTATCGATCATATTAACCGCACGCGTTCGGAACATGTGGTGACGGTTGAAGATCCAATTGAATATATTTTTAATAATGATAAAAGCATTATCCAACAGCGAGAAGTTTATGCTGATACGTTATCATTTGCCCGTGCTTTAAGATCAATTTTGCGAGAAGATCCAAATGTCGTGCTAATTGGTGAAATGCGAGATTTAGAAACTATTGAAGCTGGCCTAACAATTGCAGAAACTGGGCATTTGGTTTTAACTACCTTGCATACCAATAAAGCGGCTGAAACGGCGGATCGCATTATCGATGTTTTTCCGCCTCACCAGCAGCAACAAGTCCGTTCACAATTAGCCAATGTTTTATTGGGGGTTGTTTCACAAAGATTAATTCCGAAAATTGGTGGGGGACGAGTTCCAGCAGTTGAAGTGATGCTCGCAAATTCCGCGGTTCGAAACGTCATTCGTGAAGGTAAAACATACCAATTGCCAAATATTATTTCAACTTCTGTTTCTGAAGGGATGATTAATTTAGACAAAGTTTTGGCAGATTTAGTTTCCAAAGGGGAAATTACGGTTGATGATGCATTAACATGGTCTTTAGATCCCAAATCATTGAAAATGTCTATATATTAAAGGAGGGGAATGCCCGACAATTTTGAATTTGAAGCTCGTAATCCTCAGGGTCAAGTCGTGACCGGGATGATTTCTGCTGATGATTTGGCCAGAGCTGAAAAAATTCTCACCCATAATAAATTAACCGTGACCAATATTCATAAAAAACAAGAGCTGTTAGGATTTTTAGAAACTATCACAAATCGGATCTCACTTCGCGACAAACTCTTATTTTGTAAACAGTTGGCAACCATGATTGAGGCTGGATTCCCAATTTTACAAGCCTTAGAGGTGATTGAGACACAAACTACTAATCGTAGTCTAAAAGATCGAGTTTCACAGATTTCTGCCGACCTTCAGCAGGGCCATAGTTTTTCTTCAACGATTGAAAAACAAGGTGATATTTTTTCACCCGTTTTTATTAATGCGGTTAAGGCTGGTGAAGCTTCGGGAAAACTGCCTTATGTTTTAAGAAAATTAGCTGATAATATGGAGCAAGATTATACTTTTATGTCAAAAATAAAAAGTGCGGTTGCATACCCAATTTTCTTATTAGTTGCGATGGTTGGTATTGGGATAATAATGTTAGTGAAGGTAATTCCACAATTAGAACAAATTTTTAAAGAATCAGATGTCGAATTGCCTTGGCCAACGAAGTTTTTTATTTGGGTTTCAAATGTATTTCAACATTATTGGTGGATTATTTTGGTATTATTATTTTTGGCGTATTTAGCAATTCGGGCTTGGCGAAAAACTGAATCTGGAAAATTCACCATTGATGTAATGATGATTAAAGCTCCAATTTTGGGTCCGGTAATGAATTTAATTTATATGTCGAGATTTTGCCGCACCTTCGCAATTTTAATGTCAACTGGGATTCCCCTATTGGAATCGATAAAAATTGTCTCTGAAGCAATTTCGAACGCGGTTTTTAAACAAGCCTTAGATGAGGTTTATGCACAGGTTGAAAAAGGAATTCCCGCTTCGACGCCCCTTGCTAAAAATAAAATTTTTCCACCGATGATTCCTAATATGATGAGTGTGGGCGAAAAAACCGGCAAATTAGATGAAATCTTAGAATCTTTGGCTAATTATTATGAATTAGAAGTTGATAATCAGATGAAAAAGTTATCCTCATTGCTGGAGCCAGTTTTAATTGTTATTATTGGAATAGGTGTGGCAGTAATGGTATTTTCTATTATTATGCCAATTTATAATTTGGCGCAAGTCATTTAAATTATTAGTAAATTGATTTTATTATCCTGATGTAAATAAATTAACATCGGGAGGAGGCGAATGATTCGCAAACCTAAAAAAGGTTTTACGTTGGTGGAGCTATTGGTAACAATTGGAATAATTGGAATATTAGCAGTAATTGCGTTTGTAAGCTTGAATGGTGCTCGTCAAAGAGCTCGCGATTCGAAAAGAATTGATGATTTAAAACAAGTTCAAACCGCTCTGGAAATGTATTATGATGATAAAAAAGTGTATCCTGATACTTTGGCTGGAACCGCTCCTTCGTGCGTGATAGAACCTTCCTATACAGCTGAGGGATGGAATTGGTGTTTAAGTTCTCGAGATAATCCTTGGGTACCCTTGATAAGTCCAGCTTATATCCCAACTTTGCCTTTGGATCCTCAACATCGGGCAAAATTTTATATCTATGGCGGTTTTACCAATAATTATAAATTATTAATTCCATATATGGAGAGTGGGACTGGAAAAAGTTTAGCGTCTAAAGATGGAGGTTGTCGTGCGAATCAATATGAAATTTATTCTCCGACGGCAGCAAAGTGGTGTTATGGTCCAACTTGTTCAAATCCTATTACCAAGTGTGATACCCCATAGTTTAGTTAAAGGTCGATTTAAGATATCAGATTTAATAAAATTATAAATTTAAAGGAGGTAGAAAATGTCAAGAAAATCTCGAGGTTTTACTTTAATCGAGTTATTGGTAGTTATTGCCATTATTGGTATTTTGGCCGTAATCGTTTTACTCGCTTTAAACTCGGCTCGTGTTAAAGCCCGTTTTGCTTCCGGTCAGTCTTCCTTAGCTTCGGCTCAACCTGCCGCGGTCATGTGTACTGATGATAGTTTTGCTCTTAACGCCGCCGCTCCTGCTGGAAATGTTTGTGCGGATACATCTGCCACAAACGCCACTTGGCCAACTGCTGCACAGTGGAGTGCCTTAACTGGTTGGGGTGCAATTACTGTTACTGCTGTTGGACCAGATGCGTGGTCATACAATGCTGTTTTTAATTCTGGTGGATTGAATAAAACTGTTACTTGTACTGTCAACGGTTGTACAACAACATAGTAAATTTTTAATGAGATAACACGATGCAAACACTGGTAATTCTTGGTACATTTATTTTAGGGTTAATGATTGGCAGCTTTGCAAATTCAGTTATTTACCGATTAGCTGATTTAAAAACAATATTAAAGGAAAGGTCCCTTTGCCCACATTGCAAAAACAAATTGGGCTTTTGGGACCTAATTCCTTTAATCAGTTTCGCTTTTTTGCTTGGTAAATGTCGATATTGTAGTCAAAGAATTTCTTTCACTTATCCGGCTGTTGAATTACTAACCGGCCTAATATTTGTCACAATTTATTTATATTTTGGACTGACCTTTTATGCAGTCTTATTGGCAATCATTTTTGTCGGTTTAATAGTGATCGCTTTTTATGATTTTCGAAAAATGATTATTCCTGATGAAATATTATTACCAATTGCCATTTTAGCTGTTTTAAGCTTAATAATGTCGATTTTTGTCAAGTCCGGTTTTGGATATCCAAAAACAGGCTTAGAAAATTTGTTATTATCATTTTACGGTTTAGTGACATTTAGCTTGCCAATAATTTTTTTATTCGTAGTTTCAAAAGGTAAGTGGATGGGTTTTGGGGATATCAAACTTGGTCTATTTTTAGGATTAGTATTGGGGTTTCCATCAGCAATTGTAGCAATTTTTCTGACCTTTTTAATCGGAGGATTGGCAGGCATAATTTTAGTCGCTTTAGGCAAAAAACAACTTAAAGATAAAGTTCCTTTTGCACCATTTATGATTTTAGGGATGATGATGGCGATTTTTTGGGGAGAGCAGATACTAAATTGGTATTTAGGCTTAGGTTTTTAAATATTAGGAGGAAAGATGTCTCGAAATTTATCCCATCAATCAAAAAGAGGTTTTTCTTTGATTGAATTATTGGTCGCGATATTTATCATTATTATTTTAACCACGGCTATTTTAGTCAGTTTAGCCAAATCTCGCGAAAAGTCCCGCGATAATAAACGCAAGACTGATTTAGCAGTTATTCAACAAGGACTCGAAATGTATTATGCGGACCAGCATCAATTTCCTCCCGGAAGCTGTACTAATGTTTCCAGTTTGTCAACTGATCCTTCAAGCCAAAATGATTTTTCTAAATATGTTTCGCCAGTTCCCGCCGATCCGTACCCATCTTTAAATATCAGCTATAAATATAATTTAGTCACAGATACAAATAATTTTCCGCACTATATTATAGTTTCAACGCTTGAAAATAGAAATGATTCAGATTATGACAAAGCCTTAACCGGAACTTATTGGGCAACTGCTAATGATGCCTGCGTTGGAGGTTGGTATGGGGCTGGAAAAAATTATCATTATTTCGTGAGTTCAGATTAAATTGTTGATTTGGATTAAATCGCACCATGACTAAAAAACAAAAATATTCACTAAAACCCAATACCACAATTTTAAATGGTGGTTTTAGTTTAGCTGAACTTTTAGTGACGATGGCAATTATAATGATTTTAATGACTTTATTTATCCCAAGTTATCGTCGTTTTAGCCAGCGAAACGATTTAAGTTCTTCGGTTCAGCTGATGAAGGAAGCGGTTTTAAGAGCGCAAAGCTTAGCATATGGTCCTGAAAGCAGCCCTTTAAGTCCAGATTCTGTTTCTTATTATCGTTTTGTATTTTATCCTGATGAAAAACCAGCGGTGAGATATGAAATAAAATTTGGTTCAATGGCAACTTCGACGTGGGACTCATTAGATACTTCAGGTAATAACCCCACCTCGACTTACTTAATTGATAATTATGAAAAAACCATTGAGCGTGGATATTTGCCAACCTCAATTGCATCTTCTTCGGGTTCGCTTAAAACTTTTGGTACGACTCGTGAAGGGTCAATTACTTTTCAGGTTATTAATGGAGCTTGTTATTATTCCTGGCAGGTTTATTCCACTCCAGCAGATAAAAGTTATGTTTTTGTAAATTTACAAAATAATTTAACCTCAAGTTTAGTTTTTAATACTGGTTCGTGTAAGCCATCTATTCAATAAAATAATAATTGGATTTAAATAATGTTAAAAAGCATTGAAAAAAAACAAAATTCTGGCTTCGGGATATTAGAGGCGATTATTGCTTCTGGCATTATTGCTCTTTTTTCAGCTGGGGTAGTAATTTTAGGAAATATTTCCCTTAGATCGGTAGTTATTAATAAACACAAATTGCAGGCTTCATATTTGGCTCAAGAAGCGGTTGAGGGTTTAAGAGTGATGCGCGACACAGCCTGGATTGATGAAAAACCGACGACTTCTTGGAAAGAATATATCACCAAAAGCTGTTCATTGATAGGTGGTGTTTATACTTGTTTAGGTTCAATTTCTTGCACTAATGGTGAGTGTGGGGTATTTTATTCACCAGCATATCAGCGTTGGCATCTAAACCCGACTAATATTTATTATTGTAGTGATTTGACTACTTCGGCGAGTGCGTCAGGTTGTGCAGGAGGAGCAATTTATACTCAAAAAATTACAATTCGTCCTGGAGTGGCGCCAAATGATAAAACAGCGGATGTGATTGTGGATATTTCATGGAAAGATTATGATAAAACCAGAAGCGTGGTTATAAATACAATATTAACCGATTGGATGAGTTATTAATGAAAAAAAATAAATTAAAATCTGGATTTACTTTAATTGAAATTTTAATTGCCTCCTATATTTTTGTGGTGGTGATGGTGGCAGCGACGGTTATTTTTAGCTCTTCGGTTGGTGCCAAGATGAAAGCCCAAGTATATTGGGAAAACCAGCAAGAGGCTCGTTTTGCGATGGAGAAAATTACCCGAGCCACCAAAGATTCAACCATAAAAAGTTTTGCAGTTGAAAGTGGCCCAAAATTAATACTTTGTTCAGATTATTATAGTTCTTGTTCTTCTGCTTCGGCTTCGGGCGGCAAAGCCTTCCAATTTTGGTATGACATAAATGCCAAAGCGATTTATATGCAAAAAGGAGGATCGACGGCAATTCGTTTAACTTCAAGTAATGTAGAAGTAAGTAATGTGAGCTTTTCCCCAAGTAACCCCGCGACAACCCCCCAAAACGATGAAAATAAAACTGTGCAAAGATTCGTGACCGTTTCTTTTACAGTTAAAAATGCTCCGGGAATAAAAAGAGTCAGTTCTGATACTTTGACGCTTAAAACCACAATGGCTCTGAGATATTATTATAAATATAAATATTAATTATTTTAATTTATGAATAAAAAAATTCAACAAATTAAGAAAAATTTAAGATCAAAAAGCGGAGCGGCATTATTAATAACCATGTTGCTTATTGCAGGGGTAGGTGCTTTGGCTTTGGCTATTTCTCGAATAGTTTTATCGGAAATTAGAATTTCCGCTAGTTACGCCGATTCAGTTATTGCTTATCAGGCGGCGGAAACTGGTATCGAGAAAGGATTATTAGAATTTAGAAATAATCGGACATGGGATGACAAAACTTTTTCAAATTCCGAGCAGAATTATACAGTTTTAATTAACACAAAACAGGCGAGTCCGGTAGAATTTGCTCGAATTGATAGGGACAAATCATACACTTTAGATATTTCTAAAAATACCCAAACAATAAATGTATATTGGCAGGCGCGTTGTACCCCGACTTGTAATAATGTTGGAATATTTGAATATCAAATTTCTAGAGACACGAGCGCCAATTCAGAATGGAAATTAATCGGCAATTCTACTTTAAATACAGGAAGCACCGATAATATTGAACCCGGGGTGATAACTTCAGCTCGAAAATATTTAAGGTTTAGGTTTTTGACGCCATATGCTAACACCTGGGCTTTTGTTAAATTATCGAGCGCAACTGAACAATTACCTAGCCCAACATTTACTATCGATTCAACCGGTACCTATCAAAAAGTTAAAAGAGTTTTACGGGCAACCCTACAACCAGCAACCGGTCAAGTGATTAGCATCTTTGACTATACTTTATATGCCGGGGTGGGTGATATTGCGCCATAATTTAGTTTGCGAAAAAACTAACTTTGGGTTATAATCAGTTTATGAAACTAGATAAACTGATTATTTTTTGTGATGGGGGAGCTGCTAATAACCCAGGACCAGCCGCAGCAGGGGTTGTTTTTTATAATTCAAATGGTAAAAAATTATTACAGATATCAAAATATTTAAGTTTGCAGACCAATAATCATGCAGAGTATCAGGCGGTGATTTTAGCCTTAAAAACTGCGCAATTAAAATTTGATCCTGAAGTTATCGAATTTTATTTAGACAGCCAATTAGTGGTTGAACAATTATCTGGAAATTATAAAGTTAAAAATCAAGGCTTAAAACCATTGCATTTGGAAGTGAAAAAATTACAATTAAATTTTCCATTAGTTTTTTATCATCATATCACTCGTGAAAAAAATCAACTCGCAGATCGTTTAGTTAAAAATGAAATCAAAAAAAATATTAAAAAAGGTGATAATTATGGAAAATTATAAACCTTTATCTCCGGAATCCGAAAAAGAAATTTTGAAATTTTGGGAAAAAAATCGAGTTTTTCAAAAATTAATTGCTAAAAATAAAAATAAACCGGCTTGGTCTTTTTTGGACGGACCGATTACGGCTAATAATCCCATGGGCGTGCATCATGCTTGGGGCCGAACCTATAAAGACCTTTTTCAGCGCTATCACGCAATGAAAGGCGAGGAGCAGCGTTTCCAAAATGGTTTTGATTGCCAAGGGTTATGGGTGGAAGTTGAGGTTGAAAAAGAACTCGGCTTTAAAACTAAAAAAGAAATTGAAGAATACGGTATTGAAAAATTTGTCAAAAAATGCAAGGAAAGAGTTCAAAAATATGCGGAGGTCCAAACTGAGCAATCAATCAGGCTTGGTCAATGGATGGATTGGGAAAATTCTTACTATACTATGTCAGATGAAAATAATTATGCGATCTGGCATTTTTTGAAAAAATGCCACGAGAAAGGTTATTTATATAAAGGTCACGATTGTGTGCCATGGTGCCCAAGATGCGGTACTGCCATTTCCCAACATGAAATATTATCCGAAGAATACCGGGAAATTTACCACGAATCTGTTTATTTGAAATTACCAATAATAAACTCTGAGTTTAAAAATAGTTTTTTGTTGGTCTGGACAACCACACCTTGGACTTTACCGGGAAATGTCGCAGTAGCGGTTAATGATAAATTAGAATATGGGGTATTTAGCAATGGGCGGGAAAATTTAATTTTGCTTAAAGATTTAGCTACCAAAATCTTAAACCAAGATTTTAAACTTACCAAAACCCTCAAAGGTCAAGATTTGTTAGATTTAAAATATATCGGTCCATTTGATGATTTGGAGATGGTTTTGGGGGCGAGAGAAAAAAATCCCGAAACATTTCATGCGGTTATTAGCGATAATAATTTGGTCACTTGCGAAGAGGGAACTGGTTTAGTTCATATTGCACCGGGCGCTGGTGCTGAAGATTTTAAATTAGCAAAATCTAAGAATTTATCAGTCATCAACTTAATTGATGAGTCAGCTGGGTATTCGCCTAAACTTGGTGAATTCTCGGGCCAAAATGCCAAAAAACATCCTGAAATTATTTTAGAATATTTAAGAAATAAAGATGCTGGCAAATATTTTTATAAAGTTGAAAAGTATCAGCATCGATATCCGGTTTGTTGGCGATGCAAAAAAGAATTAGTCTGGCGAGTCGTTGATGAATGGTATATTTCTATGGATAAACTTCGCGAGCCAATGACGGTGATAACTAAACAAATCAAATGGCAGCCTAATTTTGGCTTAGCTCGGGAATTAGATTGGTTGAAAAATATGGAAGATTGGTTAATTTCAAAGAAGCGATATTGGGGTTTAGCTTTGCCAATTTTTGAATGCGAATGTGGTAATTTTGAAGTAATTGGATCTAAAAAAGAGTTGGAAGAAAAAGCAGTTTCGGGTTTTGATAAATTTGCCGGACACACTCCGCATCGTCCCTGGATTGATGAAGTAAAAATTAAATGTTCAAAATGTAACAAACCAGTTTCTCGCGTTAAAGACGTTGGTAATCCCTGGTTAGATGCGGGAATCGTGCCTTTTTCCACCATGAAATATTTTGACGATTATGAATTTTGGCAAAAATGGTATCCGGCAGATTTTATTTGTGAATCATTTCCCGGTCAATTTAAAAATTGGTTTTATTCATTAATTGCCATGAGTACAGTTTTAGAAAATTCCAAACCCTTTAAAAATGTTTTGGGATTTGCGACTGTTCGCGATGATAAAGGTGAGGAGATGCACAAATCAAAAGGAAATACAATTTGGTTTAATGAGGCAGTTGAAAAGGTGGGAGCAGACGCGATGCGTTGGTTATACAGCTTGGCTGATCCTTTTTCAAATTTAAATTTTGGTTACAAGAATATCAATGAAGCTAAAAAAGAGTTAATTATTTTTCAAAATGTAGTTAATTTTTTTGAAACCTATGCTAAAATTGATGGATGGCAAAAAAATAAAAATATTCAAGATTCAAAAAATTTATTAGATAAATGGATTCTCTCCAAATTAAATTCGACAATTGAAAATGTCTCGGGGTATTTAGATCAATTTAAACCGCACAAAGCAACTCAGCAAATTAATAATTTAATTTTAGACCTTTCACTTTGGTACCTGCGCCGCAGTCGTAAAAGAAGAAATGAAGAATTTTATCAAACGCTTTTTGAAGTAATTTTTAATATAAATATATTATTAGCGCCATTTTTACCTTATTTTAGCGAAGCGAATTATCAGCGTCTCAAATCGGAAAATGATCCTGTATCTGTGCATTTGTTAGATTTTCCAAAAGCCAAAAAAGAATTAATTTCAACTGAGTTAAATGAACAAATGGCAATAGTTCGTGAAATTGCTTCGCTGTCACTGTCTTTGCGAGACGATGCCGGTATTAAAATTAGACAACCGCTTTTAGGACTTTCGGTTTGGGGGAAAACGAGTCCGATTGAACTAAAACCAGAATTATTAGCAATTTTAGCCGAAGAAATAAATGTTGAAAAAATTGATTTTAAACCTCAAAAAGATAAAGAAAAATTTATCATTAAAAAGATTAAAGATTTAAATTTTGCCTTAGATATTGAGATTACTCCTGAGTTAAAAAGTGCGGGAATTTTAAGAGAATTAACCAGATTAATCCAAGAAACTCGAAAATTTGCTAATTTAAACCCTGACGATTTAGTTGAAATATTCCTGAAAATTGAGGATACAAATATTCAAAAAATAATTTCTAAAAATCTATCAGAGTTTCGAAAGAATATCTTAAGCTCAAAAATTACTTTTGAAAAAAATGACGTTGATTTTAAAAAAGAATCTAAAATTGACGGTAAAAATATTTGGATCGGAATCAAAAAATAGGAGATTTTGTGCCTGCAAAAGCCTCAAAAACAATTGATTGGGTCTTGTATCTTTTGGTGTTGTTATTAATTATTGTCGGAATTTTAGTAATTTATAGTATTTCTTATGATTCGAGCGGCGGGAACATTTTTCGAGATCAGATTATTTTTGCGATTATTGGTACCATCATGATGGTGATTTTTACTTTTTTGGATTATCGGAGCTTAAAGGGGTTATCAATATATTTATATTTAATTGGTTTGGTTTTATTGGTTTTAGTATATATTTTTGGGAAAGTGACCGGCGGCGCCTCAAGATGGCTTGATTTGAAATTTATTCAACTTCAACCTTCAGAAATTTTTAAATTTATTTTAATCATTACCATGGCTTCATATCTATCTAATCATCAGCGGGATTTTAGCTTCCGTCATTTTATTGCGAGCTTGCTAATTATTGTGATGCCAATTATATTAGTTTTAATTCAACCTGATTTTGGGACGGCCTTAATCTTGTTAATTATTGGCCTAAGTATGCTTTTGGCTTCGCAAATAAAAAAAATTTATTTGTTTTTATTGGTAATTTTAATAGCAATTTTTACACCCTTGACCTGGTTTTTTATTTTAAAAGATTATCAAAAAATACGATTAATTACTTTTTTGAACCCAAAAGATGATCCGTTTGGGGCAGGATATAATGTTTTACAATCATCTATTACGGTGGGTTCCGGGATGCTATATGGTCGAGGTTTTGGAAAAGGGTTTCAGAGCCAATTAAAATTTTTACCAGCTTCTCATACTGATTTTATTTTTGCCGTTTTTGCAGAAGAATTTGGTTTTATTGGTGCTTTAATTATAATCTTATTTTTTGTAATTTTAGTGATTAAAATTATTCAAATTGCCAAAATCGCGGCTGATAATTTTGGGATGCTTTTCACCGTCGGAGTCGCCACTTTATTTATTTTTCAAGTTTTAATTAATATTGGTATGAATATTGGGATTATGCCAGTGACTGGAATTCCTTTGCCATTTATTAGTTCTGGCGGTTCAGCCCTGATCACAAATATGGTATTAATCGGTATTTTACAAAGCATTATTATTCGACATAAAAAATTGAATTTTGGCTAAGATATAATTTGATTTTCGATTGAATTGATTGACAATAAATGTAAATTTTGCTATACTGAGGTAAGATTGAGGAAATATGAAAGCTATCATTTCTTATTTAGGAAAACAATTTTTAGTTTCTGAAGGTTCGGTTTTTGAGGTTTTGACGCATAATTTAAAAAAAAGCGACAAAATCAAAATCGATAAGGTAGGTTTAATCGCCAATGGCGAGAGTATTAAAATTGGAAAACCTGAGGTAGCAGGCACAATAGTTGAAGCGGAAGTGGTTGAAATTGGGAAAGGTAAAAAATTACGAGGGATTAAATTTAACGCTAAAAAAAGATATCAACGAATTTTAGGATATCGCCAAGTTGTGGCAAAAATAAAAGTCAATAAAATTAAGGTTTAATGATGTTTTCAAAAATTACAAATTATTTTACACAATCATTTCAGGAATTAAAAAGGGTTAATTGGCCAAAACGAAATGAAGTGATTAAGTTGAGTTTAATTGTAATTATTGCGACAGTTATTGCAACTTTAATTGTAGCGGGGATCGATTGGTTATTATCCCAATTATTAAATTATTTTGTGATGAAATAAATCAAATATTGATTTTAAGTTTCGAAAAGTGAGGATTAGTGGTCAAAAAGATTAACCCAAAATCAAAAGAAGCAGTTAAGGGTCAAAGAAGTTGGTACGTGATTCATACTTATTCTGGATATGAAGACCAAGTGGCAGAAACACTTAAAGAAAGAATTGAGTCTTTGGGAATGCAAGACAAGATTTTTAATGTCACTGTTCCTAAAGAAAAACAGATTGAGATTAAAAGAGGCAAGCGCAAAGTGGTCGAAAAAAGAATTTTTCCAGGCTATGTTTTGGTTGATATGATTGTCACTGATGATTCTTGGTATGTGGTCAGAAATACACCTAATGTGACTGGTTTTATTGGTTTTGGTACCCATCCAACGCCGATTGCGGATTCAGAAATGAAAATTATTCAGAAAAAAATGGGGATTGAGGAACCAAAATACAAGATTGATTTAGTGATCGGCGAGAGTGTTAAAATTACTGATGGTCCTTTTTCTGGTCTGGAAGGAGTAATTGATGAAGTTGATCAAGAAAGAGGCAAGGTGAAAGTTTTGGTGTCGATGTTTGGTCGGGAAACCCCGGTCAATTTAGACTTTTTACAGATTAAGAAAATATAAAGGACGATTGTGGCGAAAACGATTAAAACGAAAATTAAATTACAAGTTCCGGCTGCAGAAGCTAATCCAGCACCTCCGGTTGGTCCAACTTTGGGTCAGCATGGTTTGAATATTATGGAATTTTGTAATCAATTCAACGAAAGAACTCAAGATAAAAAAGGCACTATTTTACCAGTTGAAATTACAGTTTATGAAGATCGAACATTTGATTTTATTATTAAAACTCCACCAGTTGCGGAGATGATTAAAAAAACTTTAAATTTAGAAAAAGGTTCAGGTATCCCAAATAAAAATAAAGTTGGGAAATTAACCTGGGCGCAAGTTGAAGCGATTGCGAAAGATAAAATGCCAGACCTACAAGTTAATGATGTTGAAGCGGCCAAAAAAATTGTCGCCGGAACCGCCAGATCTATGGGTGTTGATGTCGCATAAATTATAAAATTTCATCAATATCAAAAAATCCCCTTTTTGGGGATTTTTTGGTTAGTTCTACCTACGAGGAGGAAAGCCAAAGGAGGGGCAAAGACTTCCACTTCACTCGTAGGTAGAACTCAATAGCTGAGAATTTAGCTGATATTTGCGATTCTTAGCTACAGGTGATATTATAGCATATGAGAAAATAAATGTCAAGTCTGGTATATTCAGTGAAAATTTATCAAAATTAGGCACATATGAAAAATTTACAAATATTAAAATTTATCTTAAATGACCCAAGTTTTCAGAAAATTAGAACTAATCTTAATAATGGTTTAAAATCGGTAAGAATCTCTGAAAAAATATCAACTCGTTCATTATTAGTAGGAGCATTATCATTTATAAAACCGGTGGTTGTAGTCGCCAAAAATAAAACTGAGGTGATACAATTTGCACACGTCTTAAATAAATTGAATCTAAATTTGGATATATTGGAAAATAAAAATAAAAATAAAAATTTTCTAAAAATTTTAGATGATTTTAATCATAAATCAACACCATTTAAAATAATTATCACTACGATAGAAGTTTTAATTGATAAAATTATTAAACCCGAATCATTTCAAAAACAAATTTTAATTTTTGAAAAAAATCAAAAAATTAAACTATCCGAAATGATTAATCGCTTACAACAATCTCATTATCAATTGCAGAATAAAGTTATTATTCCCGGAGAATATAGTTTAAGGGGAAGTGTTTTAGATGTCTTCCCTGAACATTTTCAAAAACCTGTTCGCATTGAGTTTGTTGATGATATGATTGAACAAATTTTTGAATATGATTTATATTCTGGTCAAAAAGATAAAAATCTTAATTTGATTAATATTATTCCCAAAAATAGCAATCAGTTAGATGGTCGGGTATCAGATTGGTTTTTAAAAGATTCGTTAATAATATTTAATGAATCTCAAGATATTATATCGCAAATCAAAAATTTAGAAGTAATTGGCGAAATTGATTCGATTGAAAATTTCAAAAAAACAATTCAAGCAAAAATTTTAAATTTAGATTTTTTCGTTCATAATATGAAATCTAAAAATTTTGAGGTTTTAAGTTTCGAAAAATTTGCCGGAAAAATTAATATTTTTCGACAAAAAATTATAGATTTTAATAAATTGAATTTTAAGACTTTTTTAATGTATCCTATAAATTTAAAAATTAAAAAAACGTTAAAACAAAATCGGATTCATTCTATTGAATTGATTAAGTCAGAATTTGATGAAGGGTTTTATTTGCCAAATTCAAAAATTGCCTTTTTTTCTGCTAAAGATATTTTTGGATCAATTATAAAATCAATTTATCGGAAAGCTAAATTTAAAGAGAGAAAATTTATTGAATCATTAAAACCATATGATTTATTAGTTCATTTAGATCATGGGATTGGACGTTTCTTAAAAATTGATTATTTGCCAAAAGATTTAATGCCAAATTCCAAATTTGCCCAAATTAAATATTTATATTTGGAATATCGCGATTATGACAAATTATATATTCCCGAATTTCAAGTTTCAAAGTTAACAAAATATATTGGAATTTCAGGAAAAACTGCCATCTTATCAAGAATTGGGACCGCCAGTTGGGAGAGAATTTTAACAAAAGCCAAAGAAAATGCTAAATCAATCGCTTTGGAACTCTTGTCAATCTATTCATTAAGGCGGGTAAAAAAAGGTTTTCGATTTCTTGCAAATTTAGAATGGGAAAAATTGCTCGAAAATACCTTTGAATTTGAAGAAACTCCCGATCAAACAAAAGCGATAATGGCGGTGTTTCGTGATATGGGAAAAGATACCCCAACCGATCGTTTAATTGCCGGCGATGTTGGTTTTGGAAAAACCGAGGTTGCAATTCGCGCCGCCCTAAGAGCCGTTGCTTCCGGAAAACAAGCGGCAGTTTTGGCACCAACTACAATTTTAGCAGAACAACATTTAGCAACTTTTCAAAGAAGGCTGAAAGAATTTCCGGTGAAGATAGAATCTTTGAGCCGTTTTAAAGATAAAAAGACCCAAGAGAAAATAATTTCTGAATTAATAAATGGTCAGATCGATATCGTAATTGGGACGCATCGTTTGCTTCAACAAGATATTAATTTTGCCAACCTGGGTTTGGTAATCATTGATGAAGAGCAAAGATTTGGAGTTTCGGATAAGGAAAAATTAAAAAGATTTCGGATTGAAGTTGATGTCTTGACCTTAAGTGCGACACCAATTCCGAGAACATTACAACAGGCAATGGCTGGCATTAAAAAAATAAGTTTTATTGAAACTCCTCCTCAGAATCGCCGACCGATTAAAATTGCGTTATCAAATTATAATTACAAGTTGATTAAAGCTTATCTTAAAAATGAGTTGTCAAGAAATGGACAAATTTATTATTTATTGCCTCGAGTGAAAAATATTGAAGCTAAAGTGGCATTTTTACAAAGATTATTAGGCCAGAAGGTAAAAATAATTACCGCTCACGGCCAAATGAGAGAGGATTTATTGGCTAAAGCAATGCTAGAATTTACGGCAGGCAAGGCTGATATTTTAGTTTGTACAAAAATTATTGAAAATGGATTGGATTTACCAAGTGTCAATACTATAATAGTAGAAGAAGCACACCGTTTTGGTTTAGCGGAATTATATCAGTTAAAGGGCCGGGTTGGTCGTGGAAATGTTCAAGGTTATGGTTTATTCTTAGTACCTGATCGCGAAAATTTAAATCTTGTGGCTAGAAAAAGATTAACAGCCTTTTTAGAAGCTCAAGACTTAGGTTCGGGACTGCAAATTGCCCAAAAAGATCTTGAGATTCGGGGGGCAGGAAATATTTTGGGTCAGGAACAATCAGGTCATATGGTTGCGGTTGGTTTAACTTTATATTCTCAGCTTCTTCACGAAGAAATCACAAAACTAAAGGCAGGTATAAAAAATTAATAGTGCGAATATAGATCATAAGGGAAAATAATGAATGATTTGTCCTATCGGGTAGGGATGAATACAATTGGAATAGGTCCGGCGACCTTTTCGAAATTATCTAACCATTTTTCGAGTTTAAAATTAGCATGGTCTGCTAATTTATCGCAGCTTAAGACGGCGGGTTTGCCAGAAAAATTAAGTTTAAAATTCATTGAAAAAAGATCTAAAATCAACCTTGAATCTGAATTAACGAAGATTAATAAATTAAATATTAAATTAATTACTCCAGAAAACTCTACTTGGCCTAAATTATTATCAGAAATTTCGCGTCCTCCATATTTGTTATATTGCTTGGGCGATGAAAAGGTATTAAATGATTTATCGATTGGCGTGGTGGGATCTCGAAAATTTACCGCTTACGGGAAATTAGCTTGTGAAAAAATTGTTTGGGGTTTAGCGCAAAACAATCTCACCATTGTCTCGGGTTTAGCCTTGGGCATAGACACGATTGCGCATAAAGCAGCGCTCGAAAATGAGACCAAGACGATTGCGGTTTTGGGGACTGGTTTAAATTTTATATATCCGAGGATTAATTTTCGGCTGGCGGAACAAATTCAAAGTCAGGGTTGTTTAATTTCTGAATTTCCCTTAGGAACTGTAGGGATGCCGGGAAATTTTCCACAAAGAAATCGAATAATATCTGGAATAACAATTGGAATTTTGGTGGTTGAGGCAGCGATAAAATCTGGAGCGTTAATTACCGCAAATTTTTCCTTAGAACAAAATCGAGAAGTTTTTGCGGTTCCAGGTTCAATTTTTAATCCACAATCTGAAGGTTGTTTGAATTTAATTAAAATGGGCGCAAAAACCACCACTTCTTATCTTGATGTGGTAGAAGAACTTGGAATAAAAAATCAAATTTCTAATGAAGCTGGTGAGGTTGAATTCGACAATGAAGCGGAGCGGAAAATTTATCAAGTTTTAAGTCCAGATTCAGCCTTGCAAACAAACTTAATTATTCAAAAAACTAAACTATCCGTGCCTGAAGTATCATCGACGTTAACATTAATGGAAATGAAAGGAATAATCAAAAATTTGGGTGGTCAAAATTATATTAAAAGGCAATAAATTGATTTTGTTTTGAATTCAATTCATGATAAAATAAAAATAGGAAATAAATTTGTAAAACTTAAAATTTAATTAAATTGAAATAAAACATCAAAAGGAGGCCAGATGCGAGATTTAATTATTGTTGAGTCACCAACAAAAGCAAAAACTTTGGCCAGATTTTTAGGATCTAAATATCAAATTGTAGCCACCATGGGGCATATTCGTGATTTGCCGAAAAACTCAATCGGGATAGATATTAAAAAACACTACCAACCCAAATATATTATTCCAACTCGATCTAGAAAATCAGTCAAAATTTTAAAAGAAAAAATTAAAAAAGCCAAACAGATATGGTTAGCGACAGACTTCGATCGCGAAGGAGAAGCGATTGCATGGCATGTCGTGGAGATAATTTCCCCAAAAATTGAACCGAAACGAATTACCTTTCATGAAATTACTAAACCAGCTATTTTAAAATCTCTCAAGCACCCTCGTCAAATTGACCAAAAACTAGTTTCCTCCCAACAAACCCGCCGCATTTTGGACCGTTTGGTCGGTTATAATTTATCACCATTTTTATGGCGAAAAATTACCTCTGGATTATCGGCTGGTCGGGTTCAATCAGCAGCGGTCCGTTTGGTTTATGATCGGGAAAAGGAGATAAATAGTTTTAAAGCCACCGAATTTTGGCAAATTTTAGCTAATTTGTCGAAAAAGAATAAAATTAAAGAAAATTTTAAAGCTGGGTTAGTTGAAATCGATGGTAAAAAATTTGATAAGATGACGATCGGCAAAAGGAAAGCCGATAATATTCAAAAAGAATTAAAATCAGCAAAATACCGAGTTAAAAATCTTGAAACTAAAAATGAGAAAAGATATCCAGCGCCACCCTATGTAACATCGACTTTGCAACAAGATGCTTCGAGGAAACTTGGATTTTCCGCTAAAAAAACGATGATGATTGCCCAACAGCTTTATGAAGGAATAAAAATTTCTGGAAAAGGCCGGGTGGGTTTGATTACTTATATGAGAACTGATTCTGTCCAAATTTCTAAGAAGGCTCAAAAAGATGCCTTAAAAGTGATTGAACAAGTTTATGGTCAAAAGTATGTTCCTGAAACGCCACGAATATTTAAGACTCGATCAAAATTAGCCCAAGAAGCTCATGAAGCAATTAGGCCGACATATCCTGAAATTGAACCTAAAAAAATTACTCAAGATTTAAGCTTGGATCAAAATCAATTATATGGTTTAATTTGGAAAAGATTTATCGCCTCACAAATGAGAGAAGCGGAATTTGCGGTCACAATAGTGGAGATAGCCGCTAAAAAATATATTTTTCGTGCCAAAGGAGAACAAATTATTTTTATAGGTTTTTTAAAAGCATATTCGGTTCCAGTAATTTTTACTTTACCGGTTATGAAAATTGGGGAAGAGTTAAATTTAATTGAATTAATTAGTGAGCAAAAATTTACCGAACCTCCAGCCAGATTTACTGAAGCTGAATTAATTAAAGCTTTAGAGAAAAATGGTATTGGTCGACCATCAACATACGCACCAGTCATCACCACAATTCAAGATCGTCGTTATGTAGTTAAAAAAGGTAAATATTTTTATCTTGAAGAGTTGGGTGAAATGGTGACTAAATTGTTAAAAAAACATTTCCCTAAAATTGTTGACATCGATTTTACAGCGGATATGGAAAAAGATTTAGATAAAATTGCGATGGGCAAAAAAGAAAGCGAAGCTTTTTTAGATAAATTTTGGTTAGATTTCTCGGCGAATTTGAAGAATAAAGAAAAAGAAGTCAAAAAAAAGGATTTAATTACACAAACAACTGATGAAAAATGTGAAAAATGCGGCAAACCAATGGAAATTAAATATGGTCGTTTTGGAAAATTTTTATCTTGTACTGGTTTCCCGGATTGTAAATTTTCAAAGCCATTAGTAGAAACTGGTTCGGTGCGTCAAGATAAAAAAATTGAAAAACAGATTTCCAATGAAAAATGTGAAAAATGTGGTGCAGACATGGTCATTAAAGAAAGCCGATTTGGTCAATTTTTGGCCTGTTCAAAATATCCAAAATGTAAATTTACCAAATCAATTATTAAAAAAATTGGCTTGACTTGTCCAGAATGTGGTAAGGGTGATATTATTGAAAGACGAACCAAAAAAGGAAAAGTATTTTGGGGTTGTTCGCAATATCCTAAATGTAAATGGGCGAGTTGGGAATTTCCAGACAAGCAAAAGTTAGAAAGTCAAAAATTAAAAAGTGAAGAAAAATGACAAATATAATTCCAGAATCCGTCTTGAGGTTAATTGATAATTTTGCAAAACTACCGGGAATTGGTCCTAAAACCGCTTCTCGCTTAACATTTTACTTATTGCATTTGTCAAACCTGGAAGTGACGGAATTAGGTGAAGCAGTGATAAATTTAAAAACTAAAATTAAAAATTGTTCTGAATGTGATAATATTACGGTAGATAATTTATGTCCAATTTGTGCCGATCCGAAGCGTGATCGGACCAAAATTATGGTGGTTGAAAATCCTTTAGACGTGATTGCGATCGAGAAAACTAATGAATATAATGGCTTATATCACATTTTGGGTGGCGCAATTTCACCAATAGATGGAATTGGGCCAGATGATATTAAAATTCCGGCACTTTTGAGGCGTCTGAAAAAAAGCAATAAACCAATTTTGGAAATTATATTAGCTAATAATCCTGACTTGGAAGGCGAAGCAACGGCAATGTATATTACCAAAGAAATTTCTAAAATTAAATCTGATAATTCAAATTTAAAAAATATTAAAATTACGAGAATTGCCCGCGGTTTACCGGTTGGAGGAGATTTAGAGTATGCGGATGAAATTACTTTATCTCGAGCCTTGGAGGGTCGTAAAGAATTTTAGAGGAGGCTAAATGAGTTATATATGCCAAAATTGTGGGTTTGTGACTGAAAAATTAACCGAAGAATGTTCAGAGTGTGGCGGGTTATTAGAAGAAGCCGAACCAGTAATTGACTGGTTGGGTGAAGGGGAGGGGGACCACGACGAGGATAAATCAAACGAACCACGTCATAAAAAATTAAATAAAGGCAAGAAAGAAGAATAATGGCATTAAAATTTTTTAATTCATTAACACGCCAAATCGAAGAATTTACTCCCGTTAAAGATCGAAAAGTTAAAATGTATAGTTGTGGGCCGACGGTATATGACTTTGCTCATATTGGCAATTTGCGCGCTTTTATCTTTTCTGATTTGGTGAGACGGGTATTAGAATTTAATAATTATAAAGTCTGCCAAGTGATGAATATTACTGATGTTGGACACTTAACTTCTGATGAAGATGAGGGCGAGGATAAGATTGAAAAAGCCGCTCAAAAAGCTCAGACCACAGCTAAAAAAATAACTAATAAATATACCCAGGCATTTATGGCCGATTTAGAAAAATTAAATATCAAAAAACCGACCATTTTGCCTCGTGCAACTCATCATATTGCCGAACAAATTGATTTGATTTCAAAAATAGAAAAAGCCGGATTTACGTACCGAATTTCGGATGGGATTTATTTTGATACTTCAAAAATTAAAGATTATTCGAAATTATTTGGAATTCGCAACCCAAATTCAAAAAGAAGAATCAAAAAAAATCCAGAAAAGAGAAATGAATCAGATTTTGCTTTATGGAAATTTTCTTCAAAAAATCAAAAACGCCAAATGGAATGGGATTCACCTTGGGGTAAGGGATTTCCGGGCTGGCATATCGAATGTACAGCGATGAGTGAAAAATATTTAGGGAAGATATTTGATATTCATACTGGTGGCGTTGATCATATTCCCGTACATCATAAAAATGAAATTGCGCAAAGTGAAGCTGCTTTTAGAACTAAATTAGCAAATTTTTGGCTTCACGTGGAATTTTTATTAGTTAATGGTAAAAAAATGGCAAAGTCATCGGGAAATTTTTATACCTTAGCCGATCTTGTGCAACATGGTTTTTACGCTCAGGCATTTAGATATTTAATGTTAACAAATCATTATCGGTCAAAAATAAATTTCACCTGGGAAGAATTAGAAAAAGCCCAAAAAACATTAATGGGAATTTATGTGATTGTGGCGATGGGCAATAAAGGTCAAGATTTGTCTTCCCAAATTAATAAAGCCATTTATAATGATATAGATATTCCATCTGCCTTATCTATTTTGCACAAAGCCAATAATGCAAAATTATGGTTAAAATATGATCAAATTTTAGGATTGAAATTAAATGAAGCCACAATGATTGATCCTGATTCTAAAATAATGACAATTATTCAAGAGAGGGAAAAGCTCAGAAAAGACAAAAAATTTAAAAAAGCTGATTTAATCAGACAAAAATTATTTCGATTAGGTATGATGGTCGAGGATACTCCACACGGTCCGAAAATAATTAAATTTCCACAAAATTAAAATAATGTCAAAAAAATTAAAACTGGCGGTAATTTTTGGTGGTAAAAGTGCGGAACACGATATCTCAATTAATTCGGCAAAACAAGTAATTGCCGCTCTTAATAAAAATAAGTATCAAATAACACCAATAAAAATTTCACGAAAAGGAAAATGGTCTCAAAATTTAAATAAAAACATATTTGATCTAGTGCTTCCGATTTTTCATGGTTCATTTGGCGAAGACGGTAAACTTCAAGGGATGTTAGAGATGATGGAAGTTAAATATGTTTTTTCTGGGGTTTTGTCTTCTGCGCTCTGCATGAACAAAAAAATCTCGAAAATTATCGTTAAAAATCTTGGCTTTAAAATTCCCCAAGATACTATTATTGAAAGGGGGCAACAATACAATATTGAAGAAGTACTTGAAAAAATTCCCTTGCCCTTATTTGTAAAGCCAAACCAACTTGGCTCTTCAATAGGTGGATCAATAATAAAACAAAAAAGGGATTTAAAAAAAGGGATTAATCTTGCGTTAAAATTTGATCAGGTAGTAATAATTGAAAAATATCTTGAGGGACGAGAATTAACAGTAGCGGTAATGGGGAATAAAAAGCCAGAAGCCTTACCTGTAATTGAGATTATTCCTCAAGTTTCAGATTATTTTGATTATCGAGCTAAATATGAAGTTGGTGGAAGTTTAGAAATATGCCCAGCTCAAATCCCGGCCAATATTTCTCAAAAAGTTCAAAGAGAGGCGATTGAAATTTATAAGGCTTTGAATTGTTTTGATCTAGCCAGATTAGATTTTATCTGGCCCAAAGATTCGAATGAAATATATTTTATTGAGATCAATACAATTCCCGGAATGACAAAAACCTCTTTGGTTCCAAAAGCGGCTAAAGCGGCGGGAGTAAATTTTAAAGATTTATTAGATAAAATAATTCAAATGGCCCAAAAGAGATATCTTAATGAAAAATAATATTAATAAAACAATTAAAATTATTTATGAAGATATGGATTTAATAGCGATTAATAAACCCGCGGGTTTATTGGTACATGAAACAGGGAATAAAGAATCTAACACCTTAGTAAATTATATTGTGCGACATAATCCTGAGATTAAAAAGATAAATTGGCCACAAAAAAATCGTCCGGGGATTGTCCATCGTTTAGATCGCGATACATCAGGGATAATTATAATTGCTAAAAATTTAAAAACATACACAAAATTAGCAGAACAATTTAAAACTCGAAAAATCCAAAAAGAATATCTTGCGCTCGTAATCGGTAAATTACCAAACAAAACAGAAGCAGTTTTTAAGCCAATAGGTCGAAAAAAATCTCCAAAACTAATAATGACTTCAAGTTTTGGCAAAAATGCTGAAACTCATTTTGAAACCCTCCAAGAATTTCATTGGCAAAATTATATTTTTTCAAAACTATTGGCAATTCCTAAAACTGGTCGAACCCATCAAATTCGTGTTCATTTAAAATTTTTAGGTTTGCCAATTTTAGGGGATTTGTTATACGGCAAAGGCCAAGCTAAAAAAATTGCCCAAAAATTAAAAATTAAAAGACAACTTTTGCATGCTTATAAGATTACATTTTTACACCCAACAACTAATAAAGTTATTTCTTTTAAAGCTAAAATTCCTCAGGATTTTAATAATATTTTACAACGACTTTCTAAAAAATAATTTCGGCTTGAAAACTAAGCATAAATATTTTAAAATAAGAACACAGGTGAAATATGAATTATGCTTTACTGGTTGCTGGGGGAACTGGGACCAGATTATGGCCAAAGTCACGCACAAGTCTCCCAAAACAATTCCACAATTTAATCTCCCAAAAATCGATGCTAAAAGATGCGTATGAAGCACTTTTGCCTCTTTACGATAAAAAGCAGATTTTTTTAGTTTCACCAAAGCAATATTTGACTAATTTAAAAAAAAATTGGCCAAAAAAATATTATAAAAATATTATTTTAGAAGATAAGTCTTTGGGAACGGCCATGGCAGTCGCTATCGGAATGAAAGAAATTGCCAAAAAAGATTCCAAAGCGATCGTGACTGTTATTTGGGCAGATGCTCATATAAAAAAACATCAAAATTTTATTAAGGCAGTTAGGTTATCGCAACAAGTAGCGTCAGAAAAAAAGGTGGTTATAATTGGGGTGAGACCCGAATATCCGGCAACAGGATTCGGGTATATAAAAATTGGAAAAATCATCCCAGGATTTGTGAAAGAAAAAGTATCTTATATTGAAAAATTTGTTGAAAAGCCCAATTATATATTGGCGCAAAAATTTGTAAAATCTGGTCAATATTATTGGAATCCTGGAATATCAACTTGGCAGGCGACACATTATCTTGAAAAATTTAACAAACTAATGCCTAAACATGCTCTGGTATTAAGCGGGAAAAAATCCATTGAAAAGCTTGAACCTACGCCAATTGATTATGGAATTTATGAAAAAATTCAGGGCATGGTGACTTTTGCTGCAGATTTAGGTTGGTCTGATGTCGGATCTTGGAAATCATTAAAACAAATCTTGGCTTCCAAAAAAGCAAACCATATTTCTGGTAAACATATTGGTTTAGCAACTAAAAATTGTTTAGTGATGGGCAAAAAAAATCTGATTGCAACCTTGGGTGTGGAGAATTTAGCAATTATTGATGAGGGTGATGTGATTTTGGTCGCAAATATGGATGAAGCTGAAAAAATTAAAGAATTAATTTTGGAAATTTCTAAACAAGGTTTATCGAAGTATTTATAATTTATTGAAAACAGAAAGGCATTAATGAATAAAAGTATTTGGATAAAATTAGGGATAATTATTGTGCTGGTCGCAATTTTTGTAATCATAGATATGCCATCAGGGTTTAATAAAATTGGAATCAAAAAAGATCCAAAACTCAAAAAGGGGCTGGATTTAGTTGGTGGCAGTGGAATCGTTTACGAAGCTGACATGAGTAAAATTGATCCCAAAGATCGTGCCAATGCCTTGTCTAGCTTAAAAGATACCATTGATCGACGTGTCAATGCGTTAGGCGTAACCGAACCATTGATCCAGACTCGAAATATTGGTGATACACAAGGTTTAGTGGTTGAATTACCAGGTATTAAAGATGTGAATGAAGCGATAAAATTAATTGGTCAAACTGCAAATTTAGAGTTTAAGGAAGTTGTCCAGACTGATAAGGGGGTAAGTTACGTGAAAACAGATTTATCCGGCCGGCATTTAAAAAAGGCAACTGCCCAAATTGACGAACAGGGTAATCCTGAAATTGCGATAGAATTTAATGCCGAGGGGACGAAGATTTTTTCAGAATTGACAAAAGAGAATTTACAAAAACCAATTGCAATTTTTTTGGATAATGAATTATTATCTGCACCCACCGTTCAGACGCAGATTACTGACGGAAAAGCAGTTATTACCGGTAAATTTTCGATTGCTGAGGCGAAAAAATTAGTTTTGGAATTAAACGCAGGCGCGTTACCAGTACCAGTTAAGATTGTAGAACAAAAAAATGTTGGCGCAACTCTCGGTCAAGATTCAGTCAAAATGGGTTTATTGGCGGCAGGGATTGGTTTAATTGCGATTGTATTATTTATGTTAATTTATTATAAATTAGCCGGATTAGCGGCAGTTTTAGCCTTGGGGATTTATACGCTTTTGGTTTTTGGGATTTTTAAACTCTCGAGTTTCACACCAGCCGCGATTACCTTAACTTTACCAGGTTTAGCCGCGTTTGTATTATCGATTGGCATGGCAGTCGATGCGAATATTCTTATTTTTGAACGCACCAAGGAAGAACTGAGAAACCAAAAATCAATCTTAACCGCAATTGATTCTGGTTTTCAGCGTGCTTGGCCGTCAATCCGCGATTCTAATTTATCCAGTATTATCACGGCAATAATTTTGTTTTGGTTGGGAATTGGGAGTATCAAGGGTTTTGCGGTGACCTTAGGGGTGGGTATTATTATTTCAATGTTTACCGCCATCACCATCACCCGAACTTTTTTGCAGCTTTTGGGAATGACTTGTTTGAAAAATAAAATTTCTTGGTTTGTTTAAATTTATCAAAAATATTAATAAGAGGTAAGATGAACATAATTGGATTAAGGAAATGGTGGTTTATAATTTCAGGATTAATAATCATTCCAGGAGTAATTGCGATGATTTTGTGGGGTTTTCGATTAAGCGTTGATTTTTCGGGCGGTACTTTATTGGAAATTACTTTTCCTGATAGAAAAGCCGTGACACAAACTGAGATTGAAAAAAGTTTAACGCCATTAAATCTGGAAGCGACTCAAATTCAAAATACGGGTTCGAATTCAGTCATTATTCGCACCAAACCATTATCAAGCGATCAAGTAAATAAAATCCAGGAGAATTTAAAAAAAGATCTAGGGAATGTCAAAGAAACAAGATTAGAAACGGTTGGGCCTTTAGTTAGTAAAAACTTAACTCAACGAGCCATTATTGCGGTTATTGTCGCCTCAATTGCGATAATTTTTTATATCGCTTTAGCGTTTCGAAAAGTCTCAGCCCCAGCAAATTCTTTTCGATTTGGAATTTGTGCAGTAGTAGCATTAATTCATGATTTATTATTCGTAGGTGGAGTTTTCGCGATTTTGGGACATTTCTTTGGGGTGGAGATAGATGCTTTGTTTATTACGGCTTTGTTAACAGTGATGGGTTTTTCGGTACACGACACAATTGTAGTATTTGATCGGATTCGTGAAAATTTAAAAACTTCCCCAGAATTAACGTTTGAGCAGGTTGCCAATAAAAGTATTAATCAAACTTTAGTTCGGTCATTAAATACTTCTTTAACGGTAATTTTTGTCTTAATTTCTTTAATAATTTTTGGTGGCCAGACCTTGCGTTTTTTTACCTTGGCATTATTAATTGGAATCCTAATTGGAACATACTCATCAATCTTTAACGCCTCACCATTATTAGTGGTTTGGCAAAATTGGACTGAGCGCAAAAAATTACTAAGAGCCTAAATTGGTGGTCTAAATATAAAATAGGCGAGAATGAAGATTTTATTTTTGATGCTAAAATAGAAGTCTTGTCGGATAGAGTTAAATCTATATATGATAATACGGATAGTTATTAATTAAATTATTATTTTGCGACGTTATTTTAATCTTTAATTATTAAATTGTGCGACGTTAATTTTAATAAATATATAGCTTGATGAGGATTGATGCAGGCAATAGAATTAGGCGAGTCGATTAATACATTATTATATAATAGGTAAATTTAGGCAAAAAAATTAAAATCCATCTTAGCTTCATAAACAAATTTTGGCAGCTTTAATCGGATAGGGACGTCGTAAAAGATATATTGTGCGAACAAATTTCATACTCTCTCAGTATACTGTCTTCTAATAGCTAATATAGGTGTAATAATTCATATTAATTATTAATTAAAAACAGAGAGTCCCTCTCCTCTCTTTAATAGTATATAACCCTTTGTAATTAATTTGATCGCATTTTCTAATGATTTTAGTATCTTTATCAATCAATTTTTAATACCATTTATGTCGCAAAACTATTATTTAGCTTCATTTTAATATATCTTTAAGGAATTGAAATTATTAATTAAATTTAGTATTCTAATTAATTTTATACCATATAATATTTAAAATTTTTAATTTATCATATTCCAATTATTTTATTAATAAAATAAAAATTAACCCCCATCATTTATTACCATTAGCTTGGGCGGAATTTGACATAAACATTAAAAGTGAAAAACTTAAAAAAATTAATGAATAAATTAATTTGAATGATGGTTGAGAAAGATTCATTTGCCCTCCTCAAAAAATTTAAATCTTAACGTTTAAATATGCGAAATAACATCTTCACCGGTCATTTGTTCGGGTTTATTTATTTCTAATAAAGCTAAAACTGAGGTCGTAACATCCGATAAAACACCAATAGGATTATTAGCAAAAAATACTTCTTTGGTATCTTGGGAAGTTTGAGTCTTTTCTTTGTCAATTAAGATTATTGGAACGGGATTGGTGGTGTGTTCAGGATCTGGTAATTGAGTTTGTGGATTAATCATTTGTTCGGCATTACCGTGATCAGCAGTTAAAATAACAGCATAATTATTTTTAAGTGCTGAATCAATTATTTGTCCAACAGATGAATCAACATATTCGCAAGCTTTAATGGCTGCTTTTAGATTTCCGGTATGACCAACCATATCAGGATTAGCTAAATTGGTAATGATAAATTGGAAATATTGCTTTGAAATCATTTGTGTTAAAAGTCTGGTAATCGCCTGAACTGACATTTCTGGCTTTAAGTCATAGGTGGCAACTCGTGGTGAGGGAATCATTTTACGGGTTTCGCCAGGATAAACATCTTCTCGACCTCCGTTAAAAAAATACGTCACATGAGCATACTTTTCTGTTTCAGCGAGGTGAAATTGTTTTAATTTATTATTAGCAATAACCTGGGCTAAGGTATTATCAATATTTTGTGGGAAGTACGCGATTTTAATTCGAGGCGTAGATTCAAAACCGTAGTTGGTAAAACTGACAAAAAAAGTATGATCAATATAATTTCGTGGAAAATCTTTAAAATTCGGGCTAACTAAAGCGGCTGTTAATTGTTTGGCGCGATCAGCGCGGAAATTAAAAAAGATAATGCCATCTTCAGCTAAAATGCCGGGATTATTTATAATTTGGGGTTTGACAAATTCATCTGTTTCCCCTAATTTATAAGCTGATTTTAAGCCTAAACTGGCGCTATCGGTTTTTTGACCTTTAGCTTGGGTAATCGCTTCATAAGCTAACTGAGTTCTTTCCCAGTGTTTATCGCGATCCATGGCATAATATCGGCCTGAAATTGTGGCTATTTCCCCTATCTTTTCTTTTTTAATAAACCCCTCTATTTTACTAAGAAAAATTTGGGCTGATTTTTGAGGTGCATCGCGACCGTCTAAAATTAAATGCAAATAAACTTTATTTATTTGTTCATTTTTAACTAATTTTAAAAGTGCAAATAAATGATTTAAATGAGAGTGGACTCCCCCATCCGAGGCTAAGCCAATTAAATGCAAGTTGTGGTTAGTTTTTTTTACAAAATTAATTACTTCGAGCAAAGCCGGGTTTTTGAAAAAAGAACCATCTTCAATGGAGAGATTAATACGAGGCAAATCCTGATAAATAATTCGGCCCGACCCTAAATTTAAATGACCAACTTCAGAATTACCGGTTTCGCCCCACGGCAAGCCAACTTCTTTGCCGCTTGCCATTAATAAAGTATGGGGAAAATTCTGAATTAAACGGTCAAAGTTCGGCGTTTTCGCTAAATTAACGGCATTGCCTTCGTTTACCGGTGACGCACCAAAACCATCTAATATTAATAAAATTGTTTTCATCGATGATATAATTCAATATTGAATTTACTAATGGCACCACCTTTAGTGACCGTAAAGGTTGGGCTACGATATGTATTATAGCCTTCCTTTTCGGCCGTAATATAATATTCTCCTGGCAAGGGGACAAAATTAAATCTTCCTATATCATCTGTAACCTGCGTTTCTTGAAGTTTGTTGAGTTCTTTTTTAAAAATACGCACCACGACCATACTAATCGGTTTTTTATTTTTCTCATCCACTACCGTCAACATCATCCCCCAAGCCGGTGAAACATCTCTCAAAACCACCACCTTTTCATCCTGAATATAATTGATTCTTGATTCATAGATAATGTTTGGACCAATTTGAATTTTCGCTTGGTTAGATTTAACTAATTTTAATACACCGGGATCAGTTTCAAGCATTTGTTCGGCAACTTTATTTTT